>OBIC01000010.1_pt1 | contig 173405 bp, 160 predicted proteins | sample 1519831 | NCBI WGS metagenome assembly OBIC01 (sample SAMN03019805, study PRJEB22545) | beach sand metagenome | biome: beach; feature: sea beach; material: beach sand | place: USA: Municipal Pensacola Beach, FL | collected 2010-10-20 | depth 40-45 cm m
GAAGAGGCATTCAATGCCTTTCGCAAAAAGAACGAAAGTCTGGATCTTTCGGTTGAAACAGAGGGCCTGCTCAGACGCATCGTTGATGTCGAAACCGAGATCTCCAATCTTCAGCTCAAGCGTACGCAGATGGGACAAAGCTTTGCCAGTCAACACCCGTCCATGATCGCGCTGAACAACCAGATCGGGGAATTGGGCTCGATCAAGCGCGACCTGGAGTCAAGGGTCACTGATCTGCCGGATACGCAACAGGAAATTCTGCGATTGCAACGCGAAGTAGAGGTCAAAAGCTCGCTTTACACGGGGCTTTTGAACAAGGCGCAGGAGTTACGCATCATTCGCGCTGGCACACTCGGAAACGTCCGCATCATCGATGAGGCTGTCGTCCCGGAAGCGCCCATCAAGCCGCGCAAGAAACTGATTGTCCTGCTGAGCCTGCTGCTCGGCCTGTTTGCGGGAATCGTAGTGGTCTTTTTACAGCGGAGCCTGCGACGGGGGATCGTCGACGGTCGACAGCTTGAAACCGAGCTCGGGTTGACCGTCTACGCGAGTGTGCCGTTTAGCAACAAGAACCGCCGCTTGCGGTATGAGGCTGCGCGCCAAGGCGCAACAAGACTGCCCGTTCTGGCGCGCGAGGCGCCGCAGGACATGGCTGTCGAAAGCCTTCGCAGTCTCGCTACTGCCCTGCATTTTGCGCTCATGGAGAAAAGCAGTAACGTCGTTGCGGTCACCAGTTCGGCGCCCGAGAGCGGGAAAACGTTTCTGTGCGCAAATTTAGCGCATCTGCTGGGCGAATCGGGCCAACGGGTACTCCTGATCGATGGCGACCTGCGGCGCGGGAGTCTCCATCTGCTGGCCGGTAACGAACGCCAACCGGGCCTCTCGGAAGTCCTGACCCGGCGAGCGACGCTCGATGGCGCGGTCCGGCCATTGGTCGCGGGCAAGGTCGATTTGCTGACGACCGGCCAGCTGCCGCCGAACTCATCGGAACTCTTGATGAGCAAGGGATTCAGCGATCTCGTTCAGAGCGTCCGCCAATGGTACGACGTCGTGCTTATCGACACCCCGCCCGTGCTGGCGGTGTCGGATCCCGGTGTGATCGCGAGTCATGCGGGCGCAGTGTTCTTGGTGGTGCGCGCAGTTCGGCATACGGTTGATGAGGTGGAGGCTGCCATCAAACAGTTGCGTCACTATCAGGTCAGCGTGACTGGGGCGGTGTTCAATGCCTACGATCCCAAGGGGCAGAACAGTCTGTACGCCTCACCGTACTACCGTTACTACGACTACGCGCACAAGTCAGACTAGGCGACTCCGTCCGGGTGGCGGAGATGCCAGTGCGCTTCGCCTGGAACGCCGAGCAAGCGGACCAGTTCGTCCAGCTCGCTGGCCAATGTTTCCCCCAAAGTCCAGGGGGGATTGACTACGAACATGCCGCTGCCGGTCATGCCCCATCCGTCCGGTTGAGGTCGTTTGACTTGGAGATGGATATGCAACCACGACAGCTGCAGTTGTTCTAAGGCAGCGGTTAGGATATTGGCGTTCTGCTTCGCCAATTTCGGGTACCACAGCGCGTAAATCCCCGTCGGGAAGCGATTCAGGCCCAGAATCAGCGCCTCTTTCACCCGGTGGTATTCTGCCGCGTTTTCATAAGGCGGATCGATGATTACCAGCCCGCGTCGGGAAGGGGGCGGCAACAGTGCCTTGAGGCCGGAAAGTCCGTCATCAGACGATATCCGTACGCGCGGATCGTTTTGTATGAGCGGATGCGCCACCAATGCACGGTGATCGGTCGGGTGCCATTCAAACAGTCGAATTTCATCGTTCGGGCGACAAATCAGCTGCGCCCAAGCCGGAGATCCGGGGTAGATTCGCAAATGTCCACGGCCGTTGAGCCCGGCAACCCGTTCAGTCAGGCGAGCGAGGCTGGGAGCGCGTATCGAACCTGCCCACAATCGCTGGATTCCACTGCGCCATTCGGCCTGTGGGTCGGTGGCATTCAGGATGTAATACCCAGCGCCCGCGTGGGTGTCGATGACCCGGAACGGTTTGTCTTTCTTGCCGAGATGCTCCAGGAGCAACATCAAGACCCAGTGTTTCAGTACGTCCGCATGGTTGCCGGCATGGAAATGGTGGCGGTAGCTGCGCATCGAACGGCGGGCTTAATCCGGAGCGTTTGAGTGGGGGGATGACTTGCCGTACAGGTCGCTGCGTTTGTAGAACTCCTGCAGATGCCGGAAGAATACGGACAGAACCGCACCGACCGGCAAGGCCACCAGAACACCGACGAACCCAAATAGCTGGCCACCGGCGAGAACCAAAAAGATCACGATGACCGGATGCAAGCCAATGCGATCGCCGACCAGCAACGGCGTAATCACCGAGCCTTCCAATGCCTGTCCGATGCCGACGACGACCAAGATGTAGGCATAGACCAGCGGTTCAGCGCCGGTGATCGCTGCGGTAATCATGGCCGAAAGCAGCGCCATGGCCACGCCGAGATAGGGCACGAAGCTCACGAGCCCCGCGAAGATCCCGATCAGCATCGCAAACTCGACCCCGGCGATCCAAAAGCCGATTGCATAAATGCTGCCCAGCGCAATCATGACCAACAGTTGGCCACGCAGAAAAGCTGCCAGCACCTCGTCGGCCTCATGGGCCAGATCCGTGAACGCCGGGAGCAGAGGACGTGGCACCAGGTTGCCCACGCTTTCCAGCATTTCGTGCCAGTCCCGCATCATGTAGAAGGTAACGATGGGCACCAGAAACAAGTTCGCCAATGTCGCCGCGAGCTTCATGCCCGAGCTGGTGACGTAGCTCACGACGTTTGTGGCGACACTACCGGCCTGTGGGAAGTTTTCCTGGAGTAGCTGGGTGACTCGCCCGGCGTCCAATCGCGTGACGTCCATCCCGATCCGTGCGGAGATCCACGGCAGAACATCTTGTTGCAGCCAGATATTGGCCTTGGGCAGCAATGTCTCCAGGCGGCTGATCTGGACCTGCAGGGATGGAATCAGCAGCAGGATTGCCAGTGCCAGAACCAGAATACTCAGGGCGAAGACCAGGCTCACCCCGAATGTCCGCGAAACACGCCACTGCTCAAGGCGATCGACAAAGGGATGAAGCAGATAAGCCAGGCCGAACGAAATCAAAAATGGCGTCAGTACCGGTCCAAGCAGATAGATCGCCGTCGCCATGACGCCGAAAAATACCGCCCAGTACCACCATGGAATTCTTCGCAGATAAAGATCGGAATCTTCCTGAGCGGTATTCAAGGCGATTGTCCCATCGGCCGTCGTTTCCCGCATTATCGCCAAGCCGCCGGCCAAACGCCAAGGGGCCGAAGGGGGGACGCGATGCTATCGGGTCCGGTCGTCCTGTGCCATGTCATTCGCTAGAATCACGACCATGCTGCATCTGCATTTTGGCAATCGCCTGGAAGATCTGCTCGATGTCACGGCCGACGATCTGACGGAACGGCCGCGCGGGGTGTTCGCCGTACAAACCATAGTGGTACCCAGCCAGTCGATGGGGCAGTGGCTCCAGTTGGGATTGGCGGATCGCCACGGCATCGCGGCCATGATGCAGACTCCTTTGCCCGGCAGCTTTCTGGCGGCTCTGTATCGGCGACTCCTGCCCGTGCCGGATCTGGATCCGGCATTCGAACGTGGCGCTCTGACCTTTCGGGTGTTCGAGATCTTGCAGGACGGGCGTGGTGTTGCGGCAAATCCGTCTTTGGCCCGGTACCTGAGCGCGGCCCCCGAACCGCTGGATCGGTTTCATCTGGCGAAACGGCTCGCCGCCTGCTATGACCAAGCGCTGATTTATCGCCCTGATCGGCTGCTGGCCTGGGAGGCGGGTGAAGAATCGGGCTGGCAGGCCGAGCTGTGGCGGGCGCTCGCAATCTCGAATGGCATGCATCGCGCTCGCGCCTTCCAGCGCCTCGACCAGGCCATTGCCGAGGCGCCCCGGGAATGTTTGCCTGATCATTTGATCCTGTTTGGTTTTCATACCCTGCCGCCGGTATGGTTGAGTCTGTTTGCCGGGCTGGCAGCGCGTATTCCGGTGCAATGGTTGGTGCCCACGCCCTGCCGCGAGTACTGGGCGGGATTGGATACCCCGGCTGCGTTGGCGCGGCGCGCAGCTCGGGGCCAATCGGTTGCCCTGCGCATGGTCGGCCATCCCTTGCTCGCCACCTTCGGTCGACAAGGCGCCGAGTTCATCGATCTGTTGAGCGAGCTTCCGGGGCAGGTCAGCGAGTATTTCGAGGATCCTGTCGTGCAGGGACGGACCGATCTGCTGGCTCGGATGCAGTCCGATCTGCTCAACCTTCGCGATCCGACTGAATCGTCGCCGCAGCCGGTCGAGCCCACGGACGACAGCATCCAAGTGCATTGCTGTGCGGGGCCCCTGCGTGAGGTGGAAGTCCTGCATGATCGCCTGCGCGATCTGCTGGACCGCCAGCCGGATTTGAACCCGTCGGACATCGTGGTGATGACGCCGGATATCGAGCGTTACGCACCCTATGTAGATGCCGTGTTCCGCAGTCGCAAGGGCGATCTGGCGATCCCCTACCGCGTTGCTGATCGCGGCCTGCTGCGCAGTGAACCGGTGGTTGCGGGATTCTTCGCGTGGCTCGCGCTGGCTGAGCGGCGCTTTACGGTCAATGCTGTATTCGATCTGCTCGAATGTCCCCCGGTCGCCCGCCGGTTGAGCATGAGCCTCGGCGATCGCGAGCTACTCCGGGAGTGGGCTCGCCGGGCGGCGATTCACTGGGGTTTGGACGGCTCAGACAAAGGTGACTTCGAGTTGCCGCCCGCGAATGCGCATACTTGGCGGCGTGGTCTGGACCGCCTGATGCTGGGCACGGTGCTCCCCGAGGACGGCATGGCCATCCATGGCGATATGGCGCCCGTCGAGGCGGTCGACGGCGCATTCTGGCCGGTACTGGGACGTTTGGCGGAGTGGATCGACGCACTGCGGACCGATCACGACGGCTTGGCGGAGGCGCGTTCTGCGCAGGATTGGGCCGAGGTGCTGACCACGGTGCTGGAGCGCCTGTTCGAGGTTGAGGCAAACGAGGAATCGGCCTTGCAGCAGCTGCGCGGCGCGATCCGGCAGATTGGGGCCGATGCCGCGGCCGCAGCATGTACCGCCCAGATCCCGCTCACCGTGTTCAGGGCGGCGCTGAGCGAGCGACTGTCCGCATCAGGCAACGCCAGCGGGTTTCTCGCGGGCGGTGTGCAATTCTGCGCCATGGTGCCCCTGCGCAGCTTGCCGTTTTCAGTGGTCTGCCTGTTGGGTCTTGACCACGATGCGCTGCCGCGCCGCGCGCAGCCCGAGGAGTTCGATCCCTTTGCAAGCACGCGTCGACCCGGCGACCGTAACGCGCGCGAGGACGATGCGTATCTGTTTCTGGAGGCCATCATCAGTGCGCGCCGGGTGCTGTATCTGAGCTACAACGGCCGCGATCCTCAGGATTACAGCGAACGGCCGCCCAGCGTTCTGCTCGAGCAGTTCGTGGACACCGTCACGGCCGGTTATTATCGCGAAGCGCCGGGGGATTGGCGCGAGCGGGCGGTGCTCGTGCATCCCCTCCAGGCCTTCAGTCGGCGCCAGTTTGAGCCGGATAGCCCCTGCTTCAGCTATCGGCGCGACCTTGCCGAAGCCTTGGCGGGGGCCTCGATGCCGCATCCGGTGATCGAGCGGATGGCCGACTTGTCCGATGCCTTCGATGGGGTGATCGATTTCGCCGAATTGCTGCACTTCTGGCGCCATCCCGTGCGGTATCTGTTACGCCAGCGCCTGGACATCGATCTTGGCCTTGCGCAGGACGTGCTGGCCGATCAGGAACCGTTCGAGCCGGATGGGCTCGAGCGCTGGCAAATCCGCACGCAGATTCTGGCGTGGTTGCGACAGGGGATGCCGCCCCGTGCCGTGCTGGCGCATCTCCAGGCGGCCGATCGGATCTCGGCCGGGCCATGGGGCACGCTCATCGCTGATCAGCATCGGGACGAGGTGCTTGCGATCCATCAGCGATTTGAGGCTTGCGGGGGGGCGCAACCACCCCGATCGATGAGCATCGATCTGCCGCTCGGCGATATGCGGTTGGTCGGACAGCTCAACGACCTGACCCCCGACGGACTGCTCCGGATCGAAAGCGGACCCTGGAAGCCCAGGCATACCGTCGAGGCCTGGCTGTCACATCTGGTGCTCAATCTGGTGGCACCCGAGGGCGTGCAACGACGCACCATCGGGCTCGGGCAAGGCAGCGAGCTGGACTGCCTCCCGATCAGCGATGCCGCTGAAGCCTTGCAGCCCTGGCTCGCGCATTACCGCATGGGATTGACCCAGGCGCCGTTGCCGCTGTTGCCCGAGGTCCTGCTGGCCGCCAAGTCCTCCGATCCGTTCGAAAAGCGGCTTCAAACGCGTCAGAAAGCTTTTCGGGAATGTGTCGTGCCGCCGCCGCAAACCGGGCGCCCGCCGGATGGCTATCTGGCCTGGCTGTATGGCGAAGCTCAACCGATCGACAGGTATTGGTGCACCGAGGCTGAGGTGCTGGTCGCGCCCATCCCGCAGGTCCGCAAGGTGCCCACATGACGGCCCGTCTGCCACAGCTTCTGGATGCCGCGACACTGCCGCTGTCTGGCCGGCATCTGGTCGAGGCCAGCGCAGGCACCGGCAAGACGCATACGCTGGCAGATCTGTATCTGCGCCTGGTCGTCGAAAGTGGCCATGAGGTTGATCGCATTCTGGTGGTGACCTTCACCAAGGCGGCCACGGCCGAGCTCAAGACCCGTATCCGTCGCCGGTTGATCCAGGCCCGGGCCGCCTTGAACGGTGCCCGTCCGGCGCAGGATGCCGTTGATGTCGTGCTCGGCGAGCGTGTGATTGATGTGGCGCAGGCGGTGCGCCGGCTGGACGCAGCACTGATGGGTTTCGATCGTGCTGCCATCTTTACGCTGCATGGCTTTTGCCGGAGCGCGCTGCGCGATCATGCCTTCAGTGCGGGTTTGCCGATGCATCTGGAGATGGCGGAACAGTCCGACGATCGGGCGACCGTGATTGCCGCCGACCTGTGGCGCCGCTTGGAGGGTACCATCGGTGATCCACGCCGCGCCTTTGGCCTGCGTCGGGCTGGGTTGTCCCCGGCGCAGCTGCTGGCAGACCTGAAGCTGCGCTTGAACCACCCTTTGGCGGTCGTCGAGGCCGAGCCCGTCGAGGCGTCGGCTGAATCGGCCGCCTGGCAGGCGCTGGAAAATGCTTGGCAGTGTTTTCGTAAACAGTGGAGCAGTCAAGGCGCCGAGTTCCGAAAACTGCTGGATGACAATCCGGCGCTGAATCGCAGGCGCTACACCGCCGACAGAATTGAACGGTGGTGCGGCGGATTCAGCCGGCTGAGCGCCAGCGACGAGCTGGATCTGGGCGTGCTGAGGACGCTCGAGGCTGGTGTGCGGGATGACTGGGCGGCATTGACACCCACGCGGCTTGCCGAAGGCGTCAAGAAGGATCAGAAGGCGCCCGTGCATCCGTTGTTCGAGACGCTGGGCGCATTGCTGGCATGCTGGACGCGTATGGAAACCGCCTGGGCAGGGAGCGCGCGTGCGTATCGCCGCGGCGCGCTGGACGAGGCGGCGACGCGGCTGAGCCAACAGCGGCAGCGCCTGGGCGAGCTGAATTTTTCGGATCTCACCGTCGAACTGCGTGATGCGCTCAAAGGCAGTGGCGGCGCGCATCTGGCGAGCATCCTGCGGACACGATTTCCGGCCGCGTTGATCGACGAATTCCAGGACACTGATCCGGCTCAGTTTGATGTCTTTCGCGCGATCTATCCCGATCAGGGGGGCGAAGACGGCACGTTCCTGATTCTGATCGGCGATCCCAAGCAGGCGATCTATGGTTTCCGGGGGGCCGATGTCTATGCCTATCTCGGCGCACGCGAGCATCTGGGTACGCCTTGGCGCCTGGGCCGGAACTGGCGCTCGGTTCCGGCTTTGGTCGAGGCCGTCAACGCGGTGTTTTCCCGCCGGGACGACGCGTTCCGATTGCCCGGCATCGTGTTTTATCCGGTGGAGCCGGCGCAGACCGACAGTGCGGGGTTGCGAGCGCCAGGTTCCGCGGCGGCGCTGCAGTGTCACCTGCTCCCGGCATCGGAGCAGCCATTGAGCCAGGGCGATGCGGTTCGTCTGGCGGCGCAATGGACCGCAGCGGAAATCGCCCGCCTTTTGACTGCAGCCGCCCGCGGCGAGGCGCATTTGGGCGATCGCCCGCTGCAAAGTGGGGACATCGCCGTGCTGGTGCGTGCCCACGATCAAGGCCTGGCGGTCGCCGATGCGTTGCGTGAGCGGGGTGTGGGGTTCGTGCGGCGGGGTCAGGACAGCGTCTTTTCGACCGACGAAGCGCAGGATCTGGAACGTATTCTGCGGGCAGTTCTGCAGCCCACCCGCATGGCTTGGCTCAAGGGCGCCTTGGCGACCAATCTGCTGGGCGGCACCCTGGACGATGTCTTGGCGCTGGATCGCGATGAACAGAGGCTGGAGGAATTCCTGGAACGCTTTCAAGGCCATCATTCAGTGTGGCAGCGCCAGGGTTTCATGCCCATGTGGCAATCGTTGATGGAAGCGCACGGTGTGGCGGCACGGCTGCTGGCCCGACCGGAGGGCGAGCGGCGCCTGACCAACGTGCAGCATTTGGCCGAATTACTCCATCATGCCGCGGTCAGCGAACATCTGGGGGCAGACGCCTTGTTCAATCGTCTGGTGAGCTGGCGCCAGGAGCCGGGACGTCTCGGTGATACGGCCTTGTTGCGTCTGGAGAGCGAAGCGGATCTGGTCCGCATCGAAACCATTCATGCCAGCAAGGGCCTGCAATATCCCGTCGTCTTCTGCCCGGCGTTGTGGAAATGCCGCAAGGCGGGACCCAATACCCATGGCCCGGCCGCCTTGTGCTATCACGATCCCGTTCGGGGCGAGGCGCGCCTGGCCTTGAATCCGCAGGCGGATCCAGCGATCGGTGATCAGGCGGCTGCGGAATCGCTGGCCGAGGATCTGCGCCTGGCCTATGTCGCGCTCACCCGTGCCCAGGCGCGCTGCTATGTGGTCGATGGAGCGGTTCGCGAGCGCGAGCATTCGGCACTGGGTTGGCTGCTGCCGGAGGCCGAGCCCGCAGCCGTGTGGACGCAGTTGTCGGCCGAACGGCCGATCGCCTTCGGGTGGGCGGCCGCGATGCAGCCGGATGGCATGGCGGTGCCCGTGAGCGCTCGGACCGTGCCGCTGCGGGCCCGGGCGGTGCAACGCTCGGTTCCCGCGCCTCGGGTGCTGACGAGTTTTTCGGCGCTGTGGGGCGGCGACCCCGTCCAGGTGGTCGATCATGACGAGTTCAGAACCGGGCTGTCGAGCCTGCATGCACCACAGGAACCCAGTCCGCATGGCTTTCCGCGCGGCGCCATGGCCGGGCGCGCGCTGCATGCCATCCTGGAGCGATGGCAGTGGCACGAGGACGCGAACGGTTCGGCCTTGGCCTCGCTGACCGCCCAAGTGCTGGCCGAGGAAGGCCTGCCGGCCGAATGGGACACGGTGGTCGTGTCCTGGCTGCGTGCGCTGATGGTCACGCCGCTGATGGCCGATGGGATGCGACTCGGGGCGCTTGACCCTGCCCGGCAGGCGCGCGAAATGGCTTTTGCCTTTCCCGTGACGGGGATGCGGCAAAAACGAATCGATGCCCTCATTGCCGGCCTTGATCCCCACTGGGCCAAGCGACCTAACGCGGGTCAGGCGGCGCTGAGCGGGGCCTTGCGTGGGGTGATCGATCTGGTATTCGAGTATGAGGGGCGCTATTACCTGGTGGACTATAAGAGCAACTGGCTCGGTCCGCGCGCGCAGGACTACACGGCCGAAGCGCTGGCAGCCGCGATGGCAGGCGGTGGCTATACGGCTCAAGCGCTGATTTACGCACTGGCGCTGCATCGCCACGTGCGCGCCTGCGTGCCTGCGTACGATCCGGCGCGCGATTTCGGGGGAGTGTTCTATCTGTTCTTGCGTGGCATGGCGCCCGATGCACCTGGACGCGGCGTGGTGCAGCTTCGACCCGATCCGGCGCTGCTGCGCCAGCTCGATGCGCTGATGGCTGGCGGGGAGGCGGCATGACACCGGCCCAGGCTGCCTGGCTGCGCGCCCTGCGCAATCTCGGGCGCTTCGAGGAATTCGATCTGCAACTGGCCGGCATGTTCGCGAGGCAGGATCCTCAGTTGCCGGAGTCGGCCATGTGGGTGATCGCTTGCTTGAGCCAGCAGATTCAGCGCGGTGCGGTGTGCCTGACGCTGGCCGGGCTGGCCGCCGAGACTCCGCCCGCAGTGAACCCATCGGTGCCATGGCCGGCCAATGCAGCCGACTGGGTCACGCTGCTGCGGCGCGTGCCGGCCGTGGGCGTCCCCGGTCAGATCCGTCCACTGGTATTGGACGGGTCGTCCGGACGGTTCTACAGCTATCGCCATTGGGATCTGGAGCAGCGGCTGGCGCGTGAGCTGCGTCAGCGCGCAGGGTGGGCACCGGTGGCAGAAGCAAGGGTCGTGCGCCGTGCGCTGAATGCACTGTTTCCTGCCGATGAACCGGCCGCATCGCTCCAGGGGCTCGCTGCAGCGCTCGCCGCGAGCGGGCGTATCACCGTCCTTACCGGCGGCCCGGGCACCGGAAAGACCACGACGCTGGCCAGGATGCTGGCGGTCTTGCTTCATGCGAGGCCGGCCTCCCGGGTGGCCCTGGTGGCACCCACCGGCAAAGCCGCGGCGCGGATGGAGGAGGCGCTGGGCGGCGCGCTGGCTCGCTTGCCGGCGCAATGGCGGGTGACCGTGCCTGCACAGGCCACGACCTTGCACCGGCTGCTCGGCCTGCGCCCCGGCGCCGCCCATTTGCCGCGATTTCATCCGGCGCATCCGTTGCCGGTCGACATCCTGGCGCTCGATGAAGCCTCGATGGTGGATCTGGCCCTGATGACACGGCTGGTCGAAGCGTTGCCCGACACCGCCCGGCTCATCCTGCTGGGCGATCCGGATCAGCTTGCTTCGGTCGAAGCCGGCGCTGTCCTGGGGGACCTGTGCGAATCGCCCCTCGGATTTTCACCTATGCAGGCTCGCCGTCTGGTCGAACTGACGGGCTGGTCGATGAGCCCGGCTGCGGCGCGCGACGATCACCCCTTGCGGGATCATCGGGTCCATCTCACCCACAATCATCGCTTCGGGGACAGCCCTGGCCTTGCCCGTCTGGCGGCAGCGGTCAACGGTGGCGATGCGGCGGCCGTGCACTGTCTCCTCACCGGCGAGGGCGAGCCCGAAGTGTCCGGCAGCGCAGAACCCGGTTTGATGATGGAGCAGGTGCTGGCGGGTTATGCCCCCTATCTGGATGCCCTGACGGCGGGGACTGCGGCGGCCGAGGTGCTCGGGCGCTTCGAGCAATTTCGGGTGCTGTGTGCCCACCGGGCTGGACCTTTCGGTGTAGACGGGCTCAACGCGCGCATCGAAGCCGCATTGCGTCGCCGCGGATATCTCCTGGGTGAGGGATTGTGGACAGCGGGACGGCCGGTGCTCGTGACGCGCAATGATCCTGGTGCACGGCTGGCGAACGGAGATGTCGGGCTGATCCTGCCGGATCGCAGCGGGCGCTTGCAGGCGGTGTTCCGGCGCAGCGATGGCAGCGTGCACGCGATTTCTCCGGCGCGGTTGGGCGCCTGGGAAACGGCCTTTGCCATGACGGTGCACAAGACGCAAGGCTCCGAGTTCGATACCGTGCTGCTGGTCTTGCCGTCGGAGGATTCACCATTGCTGACCCGCAATCTACTCTATACCGGTGTGACCCGGGCGCGGCGCCGTTTGCGCGTCGTCGGGCCGGTCGAAATCTGGGAATCCGCGCTGGCGCGTCGGCAACAGCGGGCTTCAGGCCTCGGTGATGCCCTGCGTCGGCCGCAGGCGATCGGCGATCATGAGTGTTATTGATGCCGCTGAGCGCCGATCGAGGCTCGATTGCGGTGTGGTGCCCGTGCGGCTCGCGGGTATCATGAAGCCGGATCGTTCTTTCATGAGACTCGCTCATTGAACCGCTCCGCGCCGCAATGCGAATCCCCCCGACTGTTCCGCGCCACGGTGGTCAATCCCTTGGGACCGGAAGATTGCCGGGTTCACGTCGACGGTGGCGTGCGTGTCCGTGCGGGCCGCATCGAGGCAGTGGGGCCGATCGAGCGGGTGGCGCAGGGGCTGGAAGCCGAGACACTGGATGGGGTGATCGTGCCGGGGTTTTTCGATGTGCACATCCACTGGGTTCAGCATCAGGTCCGGGGTGCGTTTCACGCCGATCTGCTCACCTGGCTGACGCAGCATATCTGGCCTGCGGAGATGGCTTATGCCGACCCAACGCGTGCCCGATCCGATGCACAGACGTTTTTCGCCGATCTACTGCGCGCCGGAACCGTCGGCGGGATGGCCTATTCCAGTGTCCATCCTGAAGCGCTGGGTGCTGCGTTTGCTTGTGCCCGCGGACGCTGGCGCATTGGCAATGCGGTCATGACCGAAGGTGCGCCGGCCGCACTCATCGGAGCGAAACCCATGGCGCTATCGGTGATCGCCGATCTGGCTGCGCGCTATGGCGCGGAGCGATTCGTCGTCACGCCACGCTTTGCGCTCAATTGCTCGCCGGACGTCTTGGCCGGTCTGGGCGCACTTGCTCGAGCAGGCGGGTACTGGATCCAGACCCATCTGGCCGAGTCGCCAGCGGAACTGGCCGCCGTGGCGCGGCGTTTTCCCGAGGCCCTTGACTACACTGACGTTTACGATCGGGCCGGACTGCTGGGTCCGCGTACCGTGCTGGGTCATTGCATCCACCTCGGTGCGCGGGAATGGGATTGCCTGGCGGCGCGCGGCTGCGGGATTGCCCACTGTCCGAGCAGCAACGAAGCGCTTGGCAGCGGGCGCATGGATCTGGCGGCCGTGCGCGCCCGCGGCATCCGCTACGCGCTCGCCTCGGATGTCGGTGCCGGACCGTCGGTGAGCCTGCTGCATGTGATGCAGTGCTTTCTGGTCCAGCACCGAGCCGCCGGTGAGCGCGTGAGCGCCATCGAGGCGCTGTATCGTGCCACCCTGGCGGGCGCCGAACTGCTCGGCTGGTCGGCCGAGAGCGGGAACCTTGCGCCCGGCAAGCGGGCTGATTTTGTGTTGCTGCCGAAGCTCGGCGGTGCGTTCGATGCCGAGGGCTGGTTGGAGCACGTGATGGCCGGGACCCCCGCTGAACTCGAGCGCCGGCCGTTGGCCACCTGGTTGGGCGGAAGCGCAACGGGTTAGGCGATGACCTGGGGAGACAGTGCCCTTGGCGGGAGGAGAACGGGGCGCGCTCACGGGGCGGATACGCTTCGCCGTCGCCCCGTGTCGGTTGGTCACGGTCTAGTAGACGACCGTCTTGATCGGTTCTGATCCTGAAACACGGGGTTGTGGCGTATTGGCAGCATTGCGCCATGGATTGAACAGGTTCTCACCACACCGACGTTTGGAAACAACGGGATTTTATCGCGGCAGGCCGTATGCTTTTTAACTCTTATGTGTTTCTTTTCCTGTTTCTTCCTGCGACTTTGGCTGGCTTTCAGCTTCTCTCGCTACGCAATCGACGGGAGTTGGCCTTTCTCTGGTTGGTCGTCGCGTCTCTTTTTTTCTATGGCTGGTGGAATCCCGCCTACGTGTGGCTGATTCTCGGGTCCATGGGGATCAACTACACCATCGGACGGCGACTGGCTATTCAGGCCGTTTCGGGCGCTCCGCCATCCCGGCTGTTGCTGACTTCTGGAATTACCTTCAACTTGGTCCTTCTCGCTTATTACAAGTATGCGAATTTCTTTCTCGATAACATCAATCATGTCGTGGGATCGGATATTCAGGTCGGTGCCATTGTCCTCCCCCTTGCGATATCATTTTTTACCTTTCAGCAGATCGCCTATCTGGTCGACGCGTACCGAGGTGAAACAGCTGAGTACAGCCCGCTGCATTACGCGCTGTTCATCACATTCTTCCCTCAACTGATTGCCGGGCCGATCGTTCATCACAAGGAAATGATGCCGCAGTTCGGGGCGACGCTCGGAACCACGTCACAGTGGTCCAATATCGCCGAGGGATTGACCATCGTGGCCATCGGGCTGTTCAAGAAAGTCGTTCTGGCCGATTCGATCGCCGTGCATGCGACCCCCGTGTTCGAGGCCGCTGCGCAAGGGGAATCGCTGGGATTCTTTGCTGCCTGGAGCGGCGCACTTGCCTATACCTTCCAGCTCTACTTCGACTTTTCGGGCTACGCCGATATGGCCATCGGTGCGGCCCTCATGTTTGGGGTGCGTTTGCCCCTGAATTTCGACTCGCCCTACAAGTCCGTCAACATTATCGACTTCTGGCGACGCTGGCACATGACCTTGTCGCGGTTTCTCCGGGATTATCTCTACATTGCGCTCGGCGGAAACCGCAAGGGGCGCTCACGTCGATATGTGAACCTGATGGCCACGATGGTACTCGGCGGCTTGTGGCATGGTGCCGGCTGGACTTTTCTGATCTGGGGTGGGCTGCACGGACTCTATCTGGTCTGCAACCACTTCTGGCGCCACCTGCGGTCCACTCTGCTGGGGCACGATCTGAAACAATCGACCTGGATTGGGCGAGGTGCGGCCTGGTTCGTGACCTTCATTGCCGTCGTCGTGGCGTGGGTGTTCTTTCGGGCAGCGTCACTTTCGGCCGCGATCGAAATGCTGAAGGCGATGTTCGGATTCAACGGCATCGGGCTGGCACCAGTGTATGAAACCTTTTTCCGCCATCTCAAGGGCGGGGATGTGGCGGGGATGAAGCGTGATCTCATCGCGGCCTATTTCAATGATTTGATGCCAACGAACCTGGTATTGATCCTGATCTTGGCGGTGATTGCCTTCGCGTTTCCGAGTACCCAGGAGTATATGCGCTATCGTCGTCAGCCGCCGGCTGGCTGGATCGCTTGGCGGCCCAATGGGAGGCATGCCCTCCTGGCATCGGTATTCTTCATGATGTCGGTTGCCAGCATGAACAAGGTTTCGGAGTTTCTGTATTTTCAGTTCTGAGCAATGAAAAGATACATTGGCCTCTTCTTTCTGTTTTCGCTCGGTCTCTCGATCCTTGTCGGAGCCTTCAATTTCATCGTCAATCCCTACCTCTATTTCAGTCCGAGCATCGATCTTCCCGGGTTCAACGATCGAAAGTATTTCGCTGGAATCGATGGCTTCCGAATCTGGAAGTCGCAACGAATCTCGGACGACCAGTATGATGCGGCGCTGATTGGATCCTCGCGGGTGATGGTTGGTCTGGATCCGGGTGATGCGGCCGGGCTGAAGGCGTTCAATCTTGGTCTGCCAATGACCAATATGTTCGAACTTGACCTCGTTTCGTCCTATGTAGCGCGTCAAGCTCACCTCAAGGAAGTGATCATCGGACTTGATTTCCTGCTGTTCTCAGATCGGCGATCGGTTCACCCCGCCTATTATCGGTCCCATTTCAACGGTGACCGATCGTTCCGCGATCAGCTGACGGATGTGCTGTCCTTGCGGTCGACCTTGACGAGTCTCGCAACGGTTGGCGCCAATCTCGCATCGTTGGATCTACCTCGCATGCAATCAAGCGGTTTTCTGCCACGAACGACTTCTACGGTCCCGGTTCGGGAGCGATTCGATCGCGTCCTGACACAGAATTTTCTGATCAATCCGGAAACCTATGCGGATTACCACTACAGCCGCGATCGCGTGGATCATTTTCGAGCGATGCTGGAACGGTTCGTGGCTTCGGGCAAGCGGGTCCGGGTGTTCATTTCCCCGGTTCATGCGCGGCAATTGCTGGTCGTTCAGGAGTTGGGTCTCTGGAATACCTATAAGCAATGGCTGTCTGATGTGACCGAGGTGGTCTCTGATGTCAGCCATGCCTCTGGGCAGTGCATTCCGCTCATCGATTTCAGCGGATTCAATCACTACACCCAGGAGCCGATTCCACACGGCGACACCTCCGAAATGGACTGGTATTTCGAGTCTTCACACTACCGGCATGAGTTGGGACAAAAACTGTTGCGTGAGCTATTGGCCACCCATTGTGAAGCCGCTTCCACCGGGCTGGGTACCCGCCTGAATCCGGCAGCGCTTGATCAGCGACTGGTACAGTTGGACGATGGTCTGAGGCGCTATCGGCGAACCCAGCCGGACGAAGTGCAGGCGGTGAAGCGATTGCTTGCAAAAACGGCGATTTACAGAACGCAGCGCACGGCAGTGGGCCGATAAGCGCCGCATGGGGTTCGTTCGGGGCGGCCTCGGGTGAGATGCATACGCGGTGCGGCGCCGGTCGGATATCCAACCCGGCGCCGCAGCTGACCCGAAGGATCGGTGGCACCGATCGTTTCAGCCGGTGCGGGGATCGACCATGGCAACCGCTCGGAACAGGGCACGACGTTTATTGAGCGTTTCTTCCCATTCGGCGGCCGGATCGGAATCGGCAACAATGCCGCCTCCGGCCTGGAGGTGGAGCTGGCCATCCTTGATCACCGCGGTGCGGATGGCGATTGCCGTGTCCATATTGCCGTTCCAGCCGATGTAGCCGACTGCGCCACCGTAGATGCCCCGCTTCACCGGTTCAAGCTCGTCGATGATTTCCATGGCGCGCACCTTGGGTGCTCCGCTCAGCGTGCCGGCCGGAAAGGTGGCGCGCAGCGCGTCGATCGGTCCCAGGCCAGGCAACAGTCGGCCTTGCACATTCGAGACGATGTGCATGACCTGTGAGTAGCGCTCGATGACCATCTGCTCGGTAACCGTGACGCTGCCGATATCGCACACTCGGCCGATGTCATTGCGGCCCAAGTCGATCAGCATCAGATGTTCGGCGATTTCCTTGGGATCGCTCAGCAGTTCGTGTTCCAGCGCTTGATCTTCCCGGAGATCCTGGCCCCGCGGCCGTGTGCCGGCGATGGGGCGAACCGTGAGGATGCCATCTTCGAGACGGGCAAGGACCTCGGGTGACGCGCCTACGACCTGAAAGTCACCGAGATCGAGATGAAAGAGATATGGTGATGGATTCAGGCAGCGCAGCGCGCGATACAGGTCCAGGGCGTTTTCCCGGTAGTTGACCGACATGCGCTGGGAGGGGACGACCTGCATCACGTCGCCCTCCAGGATGTAGGTCTGGATGCGCCGTACGGCCGCTTCATAGCCTTCCCGGCTGAAACTGGCGCGGAAAACTTCATGCCCGCTCTGGCCAGCCGCCGCTGTATTGAGATGTCGGGTCTCCGGGAGGGGATCGGATAGATGCGCGATCAGTTCATCGAGGCGTGCCTCGGCCCGCTGCATGTCCGCCGTGTTCTTGGGATCAGCGAGCACGATGAGGGTGAGCTCGCCGCTGAGATTGTCGAGGACCAGAACCTCCTCGGAGAGCATGAGCAGGATGTCCGGCGTACCCAGCGGGTCGGGTTTGGGCATTCGCTGCCCGAGGCGGGGTTCGATATAGCGGACCGTCTCATAGCCGAAATAGCCGACCAGTCCGCCTGTGAAACGCGGGAGACCCGGCACCGCTGCCACCCGGTAGCGCTGCTGGAAGTCCTCGATCCAGGCCAACGGATCTTGGCAATTCGGGTGTGACTCAATCACCTGGCCAGCGGATTCCAGTTGCAGGTGATGGCCTCGGACGCGGATGACGCTGCGGGCAGGGAGCCCGATAAACGAGTAGCGCCCCCAGCGTTCGCCACCTTGGACGGATTCAAGTAGATAGCTGTACGGGCCCCGCGCCAGCTTGAGGTAAAGCGAAAGCGGTGTGTCGAGGTCGGCGAGGATACGGCGTGAGACCGGCACGCGATCCAGGCGGGCGCCGGCCTGCGGAAAATTGTCAGCATCGATCATGAAAACCCCGGCTGGGATGGGAAAACGGAACCACCGAAAACACTCTGTCTATGGCTGTTACGCCATTGATTGGCTGCTCCGCCATCGGGTGCGGTGCGTATTATACGGTTCCCTCAGAGGCTTACCCATCATGTGTATCCGGCGTCGAGGTAGTGCACCAAGTCAGCCATGCCGTCGATGACCGCGATGGCGCCCGCCTGCTTTAGGTCAACGCCTCGGTTATAGCCGTAACTCACGCCGATCACAACACATCCGGCTGCCTGGGCGGCACGCACGTCGTTGAGTGAATCACCCACCATGACCGTATCGCTCGTTCGCAGCTCCAGCTGAGCCATGCCATGGCGCACCGGAGCGGGGTCCGGTTTGCGCTGCGCCAGTGTATCGCCACCGACCAGGACGCCGAAATGCTGCTGGATCCCCAGTCTTTCGAGGAGCGGGGCAATGAAGCGGCTTGGCTTGTTGGTGACGACCCCCAGCCGATAGCCTTCGCTGTGGAGGGTCTGGAGCGTTTCCGCGACATCGGGGTAAAGCCGGCTGTGCTCACACAGGCGGGTAGCGTAGGCGGCCATGAATGGCTCCCAGGCCTGGTCGATCTCGACGGTCACCGGATCGGCGTTGAAATCGCGTTTCAATGCGCGTGCGAGCAGGACGCGGGCACCGTCGCCGACGTAGTCACGGATTTCCGCTTCATTCAGGGGGGCACGGTGCCGTTGAGCCAGGACGTCATTCACGGCTGCGCAAAGATCGGGAACACTGTCGACGAGGGTGCCGTCCAGATCGAACAGGATCCCGCGCCGGTGCTCGCTCATTCCGGGGCTGCCTCCCGTAGACGAGCCCGCATGGCTCGAATCACCTCGCCATAGTCCGGTGCGCCGAAGATCGCCGAACCCGCGACGAACGTATCCGCACCCGCTCGGGCGATCTCAGCGATATTGTCGATCTTTATCCCGCCATCCACTTCCAGCCGGATAGCGTGCCCGGAATCCTCGATCCGCCGGCGTACTGCAGCGATCTTGTCCAGGGCACTCGGGATGAATCCCTGCCCGCCGAAGCCCGGGTTCACGGACATGATCAGAATCAGGTCCAACCGATCCATCACATGATCCAGGTAATGCAGAGGGGTCGCCGGGTTGAGAACGAGGCCCGCCCGGCAGCCCTGATCCCGGATCAGTTGCAGGCTGCGGTCGATATGTTCACTGGCTTCCGGGTGGAAACTGATCACGCTGGCCCCGGCGGCAGCGAAGTCGCCGATCAGACGGTCCACCGGCTTGACCATGAGATGCACGTCGATCGGCGCACTTACACCGTGGCGCCGCAGCGCTTCACAGACCAAGGGGCCCACGGTGAGGTTGGGGACGTAGTGGTTGTCCATCACATCGAAATGAACCCAGTCAGCGCCGGCGCTCAGTACAGCGTCGACCTCGGCGCCGAGACGGGCAAAGTCGGCGGACAGGATGGAAGGGGCGAGGATGAAGTCGCGGCTCAAATCGGGCTCCGTCGGATATCGGGCGGGAAAGAGGGGGTTATTGCTTTTTCAGCAGGTCGCGGATTTCGGCCAGCAGTTTTTCCTGCGGCGATGGTCCTGCCGGCGTTGGTTCGGGCTTTTTGGCCAGCCGCTCGTTCAGCCGGCCGATGGGCAGTACGACGGCGTAGTACACCACGGCTGCGGTGATCACGAAGGTGATCAGGGCGGTGATGAAGTTGCCGTAGTTGATGGCGATTTCCGCGTTCGTATCCGGCGAGGATACCAGGACGATCTTGCCGCCGAATTCGACGCCGCCGGTTGCCAGGCGGATCAGGGGGTTGATGAACGACTCCGTGAATTTTACGACCAGATTGCTGAATGCGGCGCCGATCACGACACCGACGGCAAGGTCGACCACATTGCCGCGCATGATGAATTGCCGGAAGCTGCTCGCCATCGCTGATTGCTCCTCACGTTGGTGGGTTAGCGTCTAAAACAGATGCGGATCGCCTCCCGGCGTTCGGGATCGGGACCATCCCTGGTCCTTTGGGGTAATGAAATTACTTCAGGCTGGCGAAGTACGCGGCCAGATCCGCCATCTCCTGCTCGGACAGCTTGTCGGCGTTGGGTTTCATCACACCCGCCATGGGCGTCTTGCGCTCGCCATTCTTGAATTCCTTGAGCTGCGATTCGATGAGCGCGGCATCTTTGCCGGCCAGCGGCGGGAAAGTGCCCATACCTTTGTAATCCTGGCCGTGGCAACTGAAGCAGACGTGCTGCTGAGCCAGCTTCTTGCCATTATCAACGTTTCCGGCCGCCATGACGCTGCCGGTGGCGGCCAGGGCCAGGACACCGGCGGCCAGTTTGGTGCGAATGTGCATCGTCGTTTCCTTGTACCTTTCAAGGGGAAATCGTGCGCTCATTCTACCCCACAGTGTCGCCGGGCGTAGCGATGAGCGTCATGACCTGCGCATCATGGCGCGCCTGAACCGCATCGCGAGCCCCCGAACGATAGGCGATGGTTTTCCCAGCAGCTATGATGCGTGTTTGTTCCACCACTGGGACCGATGCCATGCCGAATGCCCCTGCAACCCTTTTTCAGAGCGACCTCAAGAGCCTTCCGCTCATCTATCGGGGCAAGGTTCGCGATGTGTATTCAATCGATGAGGACCTGCTGCTCATCGTGACCACCGACCGGCTGTCCGCCTTCGATGTCGTCCTGCCCGATCCGATTCCCGGCAAGGGCCGGATTTTGACGACGGTGTCCAACTTCTGGTTTGCCCAGATGGCCGACCTCATCCCTAATCATCTGGTGAATCGGCCGCTGGAAATGGTCCTGCCCGATCCGGCCGAGCGCGCTCAGGTGAGCGGTCGGGCGATCGTGGCGCGACGGCTGCGCGCCCTGCCGGTCGAGGCCATCGCGCGCGGCTATCTGATCGGCTCAGGCTGGAAGGATTATCAGCGCACGGGGGCGGTCTGCGGGATCGCCCTGCCGGCTGGCTTGAATCAGGCCTGCGAACTGCCCGAGCCCCTGTTTACGCCTTCGACCAAGGCAGCGGTGGGCGCGCATGACGAAAACATTCCCTACGCCGAAGCCGAGCGCATTCTCGGCGCCGAGCTGGCCGACCGAATCCGAATCGTCACGCTCGCCATCTACCAGCGTGCGGCAGCCTACGCCAAGGCACGCGGCATCATCATTGCCGACACCAAATTCGAGTTCGGCCTCGATGCCGATGGGCAACTGGTGTTGATCGATGAATTGCTGACACCCGATTCGTCGCGGTTCTGGCCTGCCGACCAATACCGCACCGGCATCAGTCCACCGAGTTTCGACAAGCAGTTCGTCCGGGATTACCTGGAAACCCTGGACTGGGACAAGACGGCGCCGGGGCCACGGTTGCCCGAAGCGGTCATCCGGCAGACGGCTGAAAAGTATCTCGAGGCCGAGCGGCGGCTGATGGCTACGCGCTGAACGAAGCGCGGGGGCGTTGTCGGCGCGCTGTCTTTGCACGCCGGACTCCCGTTGAAAGAACGGATCACGTCGTGAGGTGGGAGGCGGTCCGTGATCGGGACAGCGTCGTATCGGGTTGGTGCCGGCCGGAAGCTGACATGCCGTGACCTGAACAGCCGCCGCTCACCGTGGCATGCGCCATGATGGGCAGATGCAACGGCCCCGGGCCCGGCAGCTGATTCACCGCCGACATCCGGTTTTGATGGATGGGCCCGACGACCGGTACGCCGCTCATCATGACCATCATATTGGCCATCATCGTCATCACGGGATCCATGACGCCGGCTCCGTTGACGGCCAACTCGGCCTCGGGTCAGGGGTTGGTTGGCGAAGCATGGTGGGCGGCGTAGGCGATCACCAGACCGCCGATCAAGGCGCGGATCAGCGGTGTACATGGCGAGTCTCCTCTTGGGTGCGATGTCGATGGGACCCGGTCGAACCGGCCCAAGCAGGGAGAATTCTATCGGCGAGCGTGGCCGCTTGGGCCGCCGCGACGATCGGTCGCCGGCGGCGGGGATCAGGATGGATGCGACCCTTCCAACGGTGTACGGAGCATTTCGCAGAAGGCCGCCATCGCGCGCGAGGGTGTGCGGTCGCGATGGCGCACCAGACCGAGCTGACGGCGCAACGCAAGTTCCGGGACCTCCACACCGACCAGATCCGGTCCGGCAAGCGTGACGGGGAGCATGCTCCAGCCTAGCCCGACCGCCACCATCATGCGGATGGTTTCCATATAGTTGGTCTGCAGCCGCGTTTTGAGTTCGAGATGATGGGGGGCGAACGCCTGCCTGATCAGGGTGTGCGTATAGGTGCCGGCCTCGGGCAGGATGGCCGGATACCGGGCGAGATCCGCAGGGCTCGGGGCGGTCAGGCGGGCGAGGGGGTGATCCGGCGCAGCCATCACCATCAGGGGATCGTCCCAGAGGACTTCGGTCTCGATGTGGGCGGCAGGCGTGAGCGGCAGCGTTACCACGGCCAGTTCGAGCAAGCCCTCGGCCACGGCCCCGCAGGCCTGTTCGGAATCGACGAAACGAATGTTCAGTTCGACGGCCGGGAACCCGCGCGCGAACCGGCGCAGGAAAGGCGGCAGTCGGCGCAGGCCGATGTGATGGCTGGTGCCGACTTCGAGCGGTCCGGATACCGGGCCGGATAGATCGGCCACTACCCGACGACAGGCGTCGACGCCTTTGAGGATGTCGCGCGCGCGCGGCAAGAGGGCGCGCCCGGCTTCAGTGAGAACGATCCCGCGTCCGATCCGATCGAACACCGGCGCGCCGAGGTCAGTCTCAAGTGCCGCGATACGTTTGCTCACTGCCGGCTGGGTCAGGTGAAGCCGGTCTGCGGCGCGAGAAAACGAACCTTCGGTAGCGACAGTGACAAAGGCTGCCAAAAGGCTCAGGTCCATCATGAAATCCTGGAATGAAACCGATAAAAAATATGAATTTGAATCATAGCAAACGACGCGGCTAACATGGCCCTAGCAATTCATCGGAGGCTGCGCACATGGCAGGCAAAACGCTTTACCAAAAGATCTGGGACGCCCATGTGGTGGATGTGGACGAGAGCGGTACGGCGCTGCTCTACATCGACCGCCAACTGGTGCATGAGGTCACCTCACCGCAGGCCTTCGACGGGCTGCGGCTTGCCGGTCGCAAACCATGGCGCGTGGGCGCGAATCTGGCGGTGCCGGATCACAATGTCCCGACACGCGGCCGCGCCGGCGGCATCGCCGATCCCATCTCCCGCGCCCAGGTCGAGGCGCTGGACCGCAATTGCCAGGAGTTCGGCATTTCCGAACTCACCATGATGGATCACCGCCAGGGTATCGTGCATGTCATCGGGCCGGAGCAGGGCTTCACGCTGCCGGGCACGACCATCGTCTGCGGCGACTCGCATACCGCCACCCACGGCGCTTTCGGGGCGCTCGCCTTCGGTATCGGCACCAGCGAAGTCGAGCATGTGCTCGCGACCCAGACGCTGCTGCAGAAGCCCTCGCGCACCATGCTGATCCGCGTCGACGGCGCTGTGGCTCCTGGCGTCACGGCCAAGGACATCGTGCTGGCTATCATCGGCAGGATCGGCACCGCCGGCGGTACGGGGTACACCATCGAATTCGGTGGCGATGCCATTCGCGCGCTGTCGATGGAAGGACGCATGACTGTTTGCAACATGGCCATCGAAGCGGGCGCTCGCGCCGGTCTGATTGCCGCCGATGAGAAAACCATCGCCTACGTCAAGGACCGCCCGCAGTCGCCCAAGGGCGCACTGTGGGATCAGGCCGTCGCGGCCTGGCAGGATCTGCACTCCGACGCCGATGCCGAGTTCGACACGGTCGTGCGGCTGGACGCCGCCGCCATCGAGCCTCAGGTCACCTGGGGGACCTCGCCCGAGATGGTCGTTCCCGTCGGCAGCACCGTACCTGATCCCGACCAGGAAGCGAATGCCGTCAAGGCCGAAGGCATGCGCCGCGCGCTGGCCTATATGGGGCTCGAGGCGGGTAAGCCCATCGCGTCGATCGAGCTGGACAAAGTCTTCATCGGTTCCTGCACCAACTCGCGCATTGAGGATTTGCGCGCCGCGGCCGCGGTGGTGAAAGGGCGCCGGGTCTCCAGCCGCCTGAAGCTGGCGCTGGTGGTGCCCGGATCGGGTCTGGTCAAGGCGCAGGCGGAAGCCGAAGGGCTCGACCGCATCTTTACCGAAGCGGGCTTCGAGTGGCGTGAACCGGGCTGCTCTATGTGTCTGGCGATGAACGCCGACCGGCTGGAACCCGGCGAACGCTGCGCGTCGACCAGCAACCGCAACTTCGAGGGCCGGCAGGGGCAGGGCGGGCGCACGCACCTGGTCAGCCCGGCCATGGCCGCCGCGGCCGCGATCGCCGGCCACTTTGTCGATATCCGCCGCTTCGGCTGAGGGAGTTTGAACATGCAGGCATTCACCACCCTGAACGGCTTGGTGGCCCCGCTCGACCGGGCCAACGTCGATACCGACGCGATCATCCCCAAGCAGTTCCTGAAGTCCATCCACCGCACCGGTTTCGGGCCCAATCTGTTCGACGACTGGCGGTACCTGGATCAAGGCGGGCTTGATGTCGACAACGCCACGCGCCGCATCAATCCTGACTTCATTCTGAACCAGCCCCGCTACCAGGGCGCCGAGGTTCTTTTGGCGCGCGAGAATTTCGGTTGCGGTTCCTCGCGCGAGCATGCCGTCTGGGCGCTCGCCAATGCCGGATTCCGCGTCGTGCTGGCACCCAGCTTCGCCGACATTTTCTTCAATAATTGCTTCAAGAACGGCGTGTTGCCCATCGTGCTGCCTGAGGCGGTCATGGATCGGCTGTTCCAGGAGGCGAAGTCCACGCCCGGCTATCGCGTGCGCGTGGATCTCGAGGCGCAAACCATCACGACGCCGGCCGGAGAGGCGATCACCTTCACTGTCGATGCCTTCCGGCGTCACTGCCTGCTCAACGGGCTCGATGATATCGGTCTGACGCTGCAGCGCGCCGATCGCATTCGCGCCTACGAGGCCCGGCGCCGCACCGAGGCGCCCTGGCTCTTTGCCGACTGACACGAGGATTTTTGATTCATGAGCAAACGCATTCTGGTGTTGCCGGGTGATGGAATCGGCCCGGAAATTGTCGCCGAGGCGCTGAAAGTTCTGGACGCGCTGCGGCGTGACCACGGGCTGGCAGTCAGCTGGGAGGAAGGGCTCTTGGGCGGTTGCGCGGTGGACGCGACCGGCGAGCCTTATCCGGCCGCGACGCGAGCGCGCGCCCGCGCCGCCGATGCCGTGCTGTTGGGTGCGGTGGGCGGCCCGCGTTACGATGCGTTGCCGCGTCATCAGCGGCCCGAGCGCGGGCTGCTGGCGATCCGCAAGGATCTGAATCTTTTTGCGAATCTGCGTCCCGCCGTGGTGTTTCCACAGCTCGCCGGTGCGTCCAGCCTCAAGCCCGAGATCGTGGCCGGGCTGGATATCCTGATCGTACGTGAACTCACCGGCGATGTGTATTTCGGCGAGCCGCGCGGGATCGAAACGCGGGAGGGCGAGCGCGTTGGCATCAATACCATGATCTACAGTGAGTCGGAGATCCGTCGCATCGCCCATGTGGCGTTCCAGGCGGCGCAGCGGCGCGATGGCCGGCTGTGTTCGATCGACAAGATGAACGTGCTCGAAAGCACCCAGCTCTGGCGCGACGTCGTCACGGAGGTGGCCGCCGAATATCCGGACGTGACTCTGAGTCATATGCTGGTCGACAATGCGGCCATGCAATTGGTGCGCAATCCGAAGCAGTTCGATGTGATGGTCACCGGTAATCTGTTCGGCGACATTCTGTCCGACGAGGCGTCCATGCTGACTGGTTCCATCGGCATGCTGCCTTCAGCGTCCCTGAATGCCGATGGTAGGGGCCTTTATGAGCCGATCCACGGCTCGGCGCCGGATATCGCCGGACGCGGCGTGGCCAACCCGTTGGCAACGATCCTGTCCGTGGGCATGATGTTGCGCTATAGCCTGGGCGCACCCGATCTGGCTGATCGGGTGGAACGCGCTGTGGCGCGCGTCTTGGATCAGGAGCTGCGCACGGCGGACATCGCCCAGGCAGGCGAGGCTACGGTCGGCACGGTCGCCATGGGCGACGCGGTGGTGGCAGCCTTGGGCTGACCGCGAATCGCGTACGGGATATCAAACGGAACGATTGAGGAGATCGAGAACGATGCGGGTGGGATTCGTCGGCTGGCGTGGCATGGTCGGTTCGGTGCTCATGGCGCGCATGCGCACCGAAGGGGATTTCGAGCGAATTGCCGAGCCGGTATTTTTCTCGACTTCCCAGGCAGGTGGCGCGGCGCCGGAGATCGGGCATCCGCTGCCGCCCCTGCGCGATGCCTATGATCTCGGTGCTCTGGGGGAGATGGATGTGATCGTCACCTGCCAAGGGGGGGATTACACCAAGGCGGTGCACGGCGATCTGCGCGCGGCAGGCTGGCGTGGCTACTGGATCGATGCGGCCTCCACGATGCGCATGGCGGATCAGGCCGTCATCGTGCTCGATCCGGTCAACCGGCCGGTGATCGACGCAGCATTGTCCAGCGGCGTCAAGGACTACGTCGGGGGCAATTGCACGGTGAGCCTGATGCTGATGGCATTGGGCGGTCTGTTTGCCGCCGACGCGGTGGAGTGGGTCAGCTCCATGACCTATCAGGCCGCCTCCGGCGCGGGTGCTCAGAACATGCGCGAACTACTGACGCAGATGGGGCGCCTGCACAGTGCGGTCGCGAATGAACTGGCCGATCCGGCCTCCGGCATTCTCGAAATCGACCGGAAGGTCAGCCAGGCTCTACGCGACGGCGATTTTCCAGCCCGCCAGTTCGGAGTTCCGCTGGCCGGCAGTCTGATCCCCTGGATCGATGTGGGGCTGGAAAACGGTCAAAGCCGCGAAGAATGGAAAGGCCAGGCTGAAACCAACAAGATTCTCGGCTGCAGCGACCGGCCGGTTCCCATCGATGGCTTGTGCGTGCGGATCGGGGCCATGCGTTGCCACAGTCAGGCGCTGACCATCAAGTTGCGCCAGAACCTTCCGCTGGCGGAGATCGAAGCCATGATTGCGGGAGCCAACGACTGGGTGCGCCTGGTGCCGAATGAGCGTGAGCGCACGATGCGGGAACTCACCCCGGCGGCGGTCACCGGACAACTTGAAGTGCCGGTGGGCCGGTTGCGGAAACTCAACCTGGGCCCCGAGTATCTGGCTGCGTTCACGGTTGGGGATCAGCTCCTATGGGGCGCGGCCGAGCCGTTGCGGCGCATGTTGGGCATCGTGCTCGATCGGGCCGCGTGAGACGGCGCTTTTCTCAAACGGGCGCGGCTTCATGTTTTTCATGGCTCGCCGATATGTCGTTTCGGAAGGGCTGCTGGACGCGCCGTTCATTTGGCATCGCAGTGCGCGATATAGTGAAGCGTGCAGGCCGGCTGAGTACGGCCAAGGATGGCTACGGTTAAGAACCGCATCGAGGGGAACATTCGCGTGCAGATCGGGAAGACAACACGTGCCGTATCAGCGGCTTTGATTCTTTTGGCGCCAGCCCTGGCGCATGCCTTGAGTACCGGGGCAATCGAGGGGCGCTCCTATCTCAATCAACCCCTGGAGGCGCGAATTCCCCTGACTTCGGCGACGGCGGGTGAGTTGCGCTCATTACGGGTCGATCTGGCCCCGAGTGATGTTTACCAGCGTGCCGGTATCGACTTGGGGGCCGAGCAGGCCAGTTTGCAGTTCCGTGTGGTGCGTGATGCTGCGACGCCCTACATTTTGGTGACCAGCCGCGACAGCATCCGCGATCCTTTCCTCACATTCCTGGTGGAACTCAGTTGGGGAGAGGGGCGGCTGGTGCGTGAGTTCACGCTGCTGCTTGATCCGCCGACCTTGATGGCGCCTGCCGAGATTCCGGAGACGCGTCAGCCGGTTGTGCGAGAGCAGCCGGCCGCAGCGCTGCCGGAGATCACCGAGCCGGAGCCGGTTCAGCCGCCTGAAAAGCCACAGGCCACACAACGTCAGCGTCCACCGCAGCCGACTGATTCGGAGGTTGGGCAGTCGGCACGCGATTCTGAACCGGATCGGTTGAAGGTTCGCCGCGGCGATACACTTTGGGCGATTGCGGGACGCCATCGCGCGGATGCATCGGTCAGCATGAATCAGATGATGCTGGCAATCTATCAGCGCAATCCGGAAGCATTCAACGGTAATATCAATCGACTCAAGGCCGGCGCCATCTTGCGCATGCCGGATGTCGATGAGATTCGCGCCATCTCCCGGGCAGCCGCGCTTGCCGAAGTGCGCCGGCAAAATGAGGAATGGCGAGCCGGTCGCGGTACCCGCCTCGCCAAGGCGACCCCTGCGCCGGCACCCACAGCGCCCGAGCCTGCCGCGCCGGCCGAAGTGGCGCCCAAGGCGCCATCGGTGCCAACACGTCCACGGCTCGAACTGGTCGCGCCCGATGAAAACGATTCCGCGCTGGTGCCGCCGCAAGCGGCGCCGATGATCGACGAGAGCGGCAGCGTAACAGCGGAGGGGAGTGCATCCTCTGCCGGAAGCGACGGCTCACAGACCGGCTCGGATGAGAAGAGCGCGGGTCTGGTTCAGATGGACAGCCCAACCGCGCTGGCCCTGCAAAAGCCATTGGATCCCGTCGGCGGAAGCGACGATACGCCGATGGATGGCCCCGATGCACTACAGCCGCTGCCGCCGCAGATGAATGCGCCGGCAGAGGTTCCGCAAGCAGAAGCTGCCGTCACGCCAGAGCCAACGGACGACCGTTCGCCCTGGTCGCTCATTCTTGCGGGTTTGGCTGCGATGGCCCTTGCCGCTGCGGGTTGGATACTCTGGCGTCGCCGATCTGAAGAGACCGATGCACAGGAGATCGACTTTGTCCTCAATAACGGTGAGTCGGATCCTGACCAATCGATGGATGTCGCGCCGCATGGCCCATCCCGCAAGGAACCGGTACTCGCAATGGGCGGGGACGGGGAGTCCCCATCTACGGAGATAGCCGATCCACTCGAGGATACGCAGTCCGGCCCCGCGCCGCTTTCGCCAGAGTCTCCATTGGGCGTGGATCAGGAAGATCCTTTGGCCGAGGCCGATTTCAATCTGACCTATGGTTTGTACGACGAGGCGCTGGCTGTGGTGGAACAGGCGCTGGCCCGTCAGCCGGATCGCCGGGATCTGAAACTCAAGCGGCTCGAAGTCCTGTTTGCGGCTTCGGATAAGGAGGCCTTTCTTCACCATGCGCAGGCGCTCGCTGCCGAGCCGCATGGCCAGGCCGATTCAGCCTGGGAACGTTGTGCGATCATGGGGCAGCAGATGCTGCCGGACGAACCCTTGTTCCAGGTTTCCGCACCGGCTCTTGGCGGCGATGACTTTCTAGATTTGAATCTGGACCATTCGGCTGCCGGCTCGTCGGATTTCCGTGCGGGTGGATCCGGCGCGGATGATGCGAGCCTGGCACTCGACGCCGAAATGCAAACGGAGGTGCTCGGTCATCCCCGTGGGAGTGCGGCCGGTGAGGATGATTTGTCGTTCGATTTGACCGACGCGGAAGCCGACGCTGGCACGGGCGGCGCGCCTGAGAATACCGTGGAGAAGCATCTGGACATGGCCCGGGTTTATCTCGGGATGGAAGAATATGGCGCGGCGCGGCGCGAGCTTGATCAAGCCTTGCTCGAGGGCACGATCGAGCAACAGGCCGAGGCGCGTGAATTGATGGTACAGGTCGAGAATCGGGTCGGTGTGTCTCCGGATGAGACCGACCAGGCTTTCGTGGTGGATGTGCCGGAAACGGGAACACTCGACATCGAGGATTTCGGAACTCGCGATGATTATGGAACGCGGCTGGATCTTGCGCGGCAGTACTTGGAACTCGATGACGCCGATGGCGCGCGGGTCCTGATCGACGAAGTGATCAAGGGGGGAACCCCCGATCAGCGCCGGGAAGCGGAAACACTGATGGCGCAGCTACCGCCGCGTTTTTGAAGTCGAGTGGCGAGGTGCGATCCAGGCGGGGGGCTCATCGGGCCCCCTGGCTGTTTTTGACGTCGGGCTGCATACGCATGGATGAAGGAAGGGTTGCAGACAGGGCATGCGAATCGTATTGGGGGTCGAGTACGATGGGGCGTCTTTCCAGGGCTGGCAGGCGCAGCGGCACACGACTCGCACCGTACAGTCGACGCTGGAGCGTGCGCTGGGCCGGGTGGCTGCGGCCCCGGTCGAGGTGACGGCGGCCGGGCGCACCGATGCCGGCGTCCACGCTCAAGGACAGGTGGTTCATTTCGACAGTCCTGTGGATCGCCCGGAGGCCGCCTGGGTGTTGGGTGGCAATCGGTATCTTCCCTCAACGATCGCCGTGAAATGGGCGCGCCCCGTTTCCGATCGTTTTCATGCGCGGTTCAGCGCCCAGTGGCGGCGCTATCGCTATCTGATCCACGATGAGCGCGCACGCAGCGCGCTGACGGCCGGCCGCGTAACGTGGTTCCACTATCCGCTGGATGTGGCAAGAATGGCGGCGGCGGGCCAAACGCTGGTCGGAGAGCATGATTTCTCCTCGTTTCGCGGCCAGGAATGCCAAGCCAGATCGCCGATCCGCACGGTGCACTCGCTGAACGTGCAGCGGGAAGGCGCGCTCATCGTCCTGGAGATCCAGGCAAACGCATTTTTGCATCACATGGTGCGCAACATCGCTGGTGTCCTGATGGCGATCGGCAAAGGGGACCGACCCGTATCCTGGGCGGGCGATGTATTGGCTCAGCGCAACCGGATGCTGGGTGGTGTGACCGCGGCTCCGGACGGACTTTATCTGACCGCCGTGGGTTATCCGCGCGAATTTGGGTTGCCTGAACCCGTTCCGGACTTGTGTGCGGGCTTCCCCGATCGCTGGGACCCGACGGCTGAGTTTACAGCAGGGTAGGAAAGTCGCTATTATCGCGCGCTTATGTCTGATCCATTGCCTGAGTTCATTGAAGTCGATCGGTTCGCTGCCAAGGGCGGACATCTGGAGGGCGGCTATGCCGTCGCCGGGCTGAAACGACTTGAGCAGATGGTGGCGGAACCGGCGGGCGACATCCGATTCGCATTGAACTTTCGACGCGATGATGAAGGGCGCTCGCGCATTTCAGGCGAGATCCAAGGGGAGGTCGTTCTCACCTGTCAGCGTTGCTTGCGACGCTATCGACAGGCCTTGGCCGGCACCGTCGATCTGACTGCGCTGGCCGATGAGCGTCGCTTGACTGACATCCCGGGCGATTCCGAGCCGCTGTTGACCGATGGTCAGCCCGTTCGGCTTGCCGACCTGGTCGAGGATGAGGCCATTCTCGCCTTGCCGATCGTGGCCTTGCATCCGCAGTGTTCGCCCCCCGAGCATGATCGGTCTGGCGGCAGTGAGGAAAGCCCGTTCGCGGTGTTGAAGCGGAATCGATGAACTGAACCTATGGGGTAGGGCCGACCGACGGCCCGTACCGTGAAATCATTCGGAGTTCAATAATCATGGCAGTACAACAGAATCGCAAAACCCGTTCCAAGCGCGGTATGCGTCGCGCTCATGACGGTTTGACCAATCCCTTTGTGTCCGTCGACGCGGTCACCGGCGAGACGCACCGCCGCCATCATCTGACCCCTACGGGCTATTATCGTGGACGCAAGATCCTCGGCAGCGCCACCGAGGAGTGATTGCGGCGGATAAAGCCGGCACAGGCTGTGGCGGCTGGGTCACGCTGAGGCGCAGGCGTCTCTCGTGAACATGGATCGATGGGTGGTTTCCAGGCCGTCACGGCTGGGGTTGGCGCAGCGGGATGGATAAAAAGGTTTGCATGTCGCTGGATGCCATGGGCGGGGATTTCGGTCCCAGCGTGGTCGTGCCGGCCGCTGTGTCGGCCTTGTCCGAGTACACTCAGCTGCATTTGATCCTGGTCGGCCAGCCGGAAGTCCTCAAACAGGAACTTTCGCGGCAGCGCGCGCCGTTTCCCGAGCGCATATCGATCCATCCGGCGACTGAAGTGGTCGGAATGGATGAATCCCCCTCCAAGGCGCTCCGCAACAAAAAAGACTCATCCATGCGGATTGCGCTGGATCTCGTTAAGCGGGGTCAATGCGACGTCATGGTGAGTGCGGGCAATACGGGTGCTCTTATGGCGACGGCCCGCTTTGTGCTCAAGATGCTGCCTGGGGTTGACCGTCCCGCCATCATCTCGGCACTGCCGACGATGCGAGGGCACACCTACGTTCTCGATCTCGGCGCCAATTCCGATTGCACCGCCGAACAGCTCTATCAGTTTGCCGTGATGGGATCGGTCATGGTTCACGCCGTGGATCATATTCCGCGCCCAAGGGTCGGGCTGCTGAATATCGGTGTGGAAGAAATCAAGGGTGTGGAAAGCGTCAAGCATGCGGCGAGGCTGCTGCAGGCCGATGACGCCATCAACTATTGTGGTTTCGTCGAAGGCAACGATATCTACAGCGGCAAGGTCGACTTGGTGGTCTGTGATGGATTTGTGGGCAATGTCGCACTCAAGACCAGTGAGGGCCTCGCGCACATGCTCAGTGAGTTCATTCGCCAGGAATACGGTCGCAACCCGTTCACGAAGTTGGCAGGCCTGATTTCCCTGCCGGTACTGAAAGCAATCAAGCGGCGCATGGACCCGCGCCTCTACAATGGCGCCAGTCTGCTCGGACTGCAAGGCATCGTCATCAAGAGTCATGGTGGAGCTGACGAGTTGGCCTTCGCCAATGCCATCCGCTTGGGCGTCAATGCGGCGCAAATGTCGGTTCCCGATCGCATCGCGCATCTGGTGGGGTCTGCCCTGCAGGGCCAGGCTCATGGAGGAGAACAGTGACGCCGGTTTATTCACGCATCGTCGCCACGGGAAGCTACTTGCCCCGGAAGATACTGACCAATGCGGATCTGGAAGCCCGTATCGACACCAGTGACAGCTGGATTCGGGAGCGGACGGGCATCGTGCAGCGGCACATCAGTGCGCCCGATGAAACGGTCAGCATGATGTCCGAGCAAGCGGCGCGCAATGCCCTGGCCATGGCCGGTTTGGCGCCGGAGGATTTGGACCTTATCGTCATGGGAACGACGACGCCCGATCAGATCTTTCCCAATAGCGCGACCATGCTGCAGGAGCGGCTCGGCATCGCACGGATTGGCGCGTTCACGCTGGAAGCTGCTTGCAGCGGATTCATTTACGCGCTGAACGTTGCCGACAAGTTCATCCGTACCGGCGATGCACGCCGTGTGCTGGTGGTGGGTGCCGAGATGATGTCCCAGCTCGTGGACTGGAGCGATCGCACGACGTGCGTGTTGTTCGGCGATGGTGCAGGTGCCGTGATTCTGGAGGCGGCTGCCGAACCGGGCATCATCGGCAGCCTGATCCATGCCGATGGCCGGTATCGCGATCTACTCGAGTTCCCCGGGGGCGTGGGGCGCGATTTCCGCAATCTCGAGAACGTCTATTTGCAGATGCGTGGCAGCGAAGTGTTCAAGGTCGCCGTGGCAACCCTCGGGCAGAGTGTTGAGGAATGCTTGGCACGCTTCGGCCATGACAAGTCGGAGTTGGACTGGCTGATTCCCCATCAGGCGAATGTCCGCATCATCCAGGCGACGGCGCGCCGGTTGGGGATGCCGATGGATCAAGTGGTCGTGACGGTCGATCACCATGGCAATACGTCGACCGCTTCCATTCCCTTGGCGCTGGATGCCGCCGTTCGCGACGGCCGGATTCAGCGCGGCCAGTTGCTGCTGCTCGAAGCGTTCGGTGGTGGTTTCACATGGGGTTCCGCGTTGGTTCGTTTCTGACCCGGCGAAGGTCACGATTCTCACCGATCCTGTCCTTTCCGGTGTTTTCTGGCCTGTTCAACCGGTGACCCAGGTCTTCAGGGGCGAGCCGTCATCTCGTTTCGCTGTCGCGTAAGCGTGTCCCGCGCTCTTTTCAATCCTGTCCTACGCGCCCACAATAGAACCCGAGGCCTTGCGCTGCCAAAGACTGGCATTGCAAGGCGTGGATCGCGCGTTGCGTTGTTGGGAGTGGGTTTGCGGGTATGATGGAGTCGGGTCAGCCGGGCGGTCACGACGGTGAGGCCGTTGTCGAGAATGCCAAGCCGAAGCTCAAGCCGCCGCCCCATTTCAAGGTGGTCATGCTCAATGACGACTTCACACCGATGGAGTTCGTGGTGCACGTGCTGGAGCGATTTTTTGGCATGGATCGCACCCAGGCCACCCATGTGATGCTTCAGGTCCACACTCGAGGCAAGGCGGTCTGCGGCATTTATCCGGCCCAGATTGCCGAAACGAAAGTTACGCAAGTCAATGATTACGCGCGCAAGCATCAGCATCCACTGTTGTCTTCCCTAGAGGAAGCCTGAGTTTTTCGATGAATCCGTCCGGGGTAGGCCCCTGGCCGTGGCAATGGATCGTCTCGACCGGTTGTCTGTCCCTGCTGTGGAGCGTTCGCCATGTTGAGCAAAGAGCTGGAATTCGCCATCAATGCCGCTTTCACCGGCGCTCGCGCCAAGCGGCATGAATTCATCACGGTAGAGCATTTGTTGTTGGCTCTGCTGGACAATGCGCTGGTGGCGGATGCGCTGCGCTCGTGCGGCGCAGATCTCGCGCAGTTGGGGCGGGAGTTGCGCGAGTACATCGACAGCCATACCCCGGTCGTGGATGACCCTGAGCAGCACGATGTCCAGCCCACCCTCGGCTTTCAGCGGGTGTTGCAACGGGCCTTTTTCCACGTGCAATCAGCCGGCAAGAAGGAGGTGACTGCACTCAACGTGCTGGTGGCCATCTTCAGCGAACAGGAAGCCCAGGCGGTGTTTCTGCTCAACAAGCAGTCGGTGACCCGCCTCGATGTCGTCAATTACATTTCCCACGGCATTCGCAAGGTGCATGATCACGAAGAGGAAGATGACGCCTCGGCCGCAGCGGAGTCGAACGAGAACAACGGCGATCAGGATGAAAATGCCAGCCCACTGGACCTGTATGCCGCCAACCTCAATGCGCGGGCTCGCAAAGGGCGTATCGACCCGCTGATCGGACGCGATTCCGAAGTTGAGCGCGTGGTTCAGATCCTGTGCCGGCGTCGCAAGAACAATCCGTTGCTGGTGGGCGAGGCCGGCGTGGGCAAGACCGCCATCGCAGAAGGCCTGGCCTGGCTGATCACTCAGGGCCGTGTGCCCGAAATCCTCCAGGATGCGACCATCTATGCGTTGGATCTGGGTGCCCTTGTGGCCGGAACGAAATATCGTGGCGACTTCGAGAAGCGCCTCAAAGGCGTATTGGCACAGTTGCGCAAGCAAAAGGGCGCCGTGCTCTTCATCGACGAGATTCACACCCTCATCGGCGCGGGTTCGGCGTCCGGCGGGGTGATGGATGCGTCCAATCTGCTCAAGCCGATGCTGGCGTCGGGAGATCTCAAATGCATCGGCTCGACGACGTATCAGGAGTATCGCGGCATCTTCGAGAAAGATCGCGCCTTGGCGCGGCGCTTTCAGAAAATCGATGTTCCGGAACCCACAGTCGACGAGACCTATCAGATTCTGAAAGGCTTGCAACGGCATTTCGAGCAATTCCACAAGGTGCGCTATACCCAGCCCGCGCTGCGCGCGGCGGCGGAGTTGTCGGCCCGCTACATCACCGACCGTCACCTGCCCGACAAGGCCATCGATATCGTGGATGAAGTCGGGGCAAGTCTGCAGCTGTTGCCCGAGGCGCGACGGCGCAAAACCGTGACGGCAGGGGATGTCGAAGCCATCGTGGCGAAAGTCGCGCGCATTCCGCCCAAGCAGGTGTCCCGGTCCGACCGGGAGACCATGCGCAATCTCGAGCGGGACCTGAAGCTCGTGATCTACGGTCAGGATGCCGCCATCCTAACCTTGGCCAATGCCATCAAGACCAATCGCTCCGGCTTGGGAAATCCGGACCGGCCGATCGGCAGTTTCCTGTTTGCCGGACCCACCGGTGTCGGCAAGACCGAGGTCACACGGCAATTGGCGAACGTGCTGGGAATCGAGTTGATCCGCTTCGACATGTCCGAATATATGGAGCGCCATACCGTGTCCCGTCTGATCGGTGCACCTCCTGGCTATGTCGGCTTTGATCAGGGCGGGCTGTTGACCGATGCCATCCTCAAAACCCCGCATGCGGTGGTGCTGCTGGATGAGATCGAAAAGGCCCATCCGGACGTATTCAACCTGCTGTTGCAGGTCATGGATCATGGGACGCTGACTGATAACAACGGTCGCAAGGTGGATTTTCGCAACGTGATCGTCGTGATGACCACCAATGCCGGTGCCGAGGCAATGCAGCGTCCGTCGATGGGTTTCACTCTTCAGAATCACCAGACCGACGTCATGGAGACGATCAAGCGCGCTTTCTCGCCGGAGTTCCGCAATCGCCTCGACGCTATCGTACAGTTCAAGCCCCTCGATGCAGCGACGATTCTGCACGTGGTGGACAAATTCCTGACCCAGCTGGAAGTTCAACTGGAAACCAAGCGGGTAGCACTGACGGTGAGTGATGAGGCGCGGGCTTGGCTGGCCGAGCGAGGCTATGACCCGCAGATGGGTGCACGGCCCATGGGCCGCGTGATCCAGGAACAGATCAAGCGTCCACTGGCGGACGAGATCCTGTTCGGGCGCTTGACCGAGGGTGGGCGAGTCCGGGTCGAGGTGCAGGATGAGCGGTTGACGCTCGAGGTTGATTCGCGCGTTGCGGCTGTCTAGCGGCCCCGGAAAACGATGCGGCCCTTGGTGAGGTCGTAAGGCGTCAGCTGGACCGTGACGGTGTCGCCGGTCAGGATGCGGATGTAGTGCTTGCGCATCTTGCCGGAAATATGGGCCGTGACGACGTGCCCGTTGTCGAGCTGAACCCGGAAGGTGGTATTGGGTAAGGTATCAATGACCTTGCCCTGCATTTCGATCATATCTTCTTTCGACATGGCAACCTGGGTCGATTAGAGGGCGAACTGCCCCGGAAGGGCTGGGATTGTGCTACAAGCGGCACCGTTGTTCAATGTCTCTGGCCGCGACAAGTCCCCCGCCAGGAGTGCTGAGATCGGGATCCAGTGGCGCCAGCGGAAGGGGCGGGTCGTCGGTCACGGCACGCGAAAGTTCCTGAAGGAATCGCGGACGCGGCCACAACTGCGCACCCATTCGCAGCAAGTGTGGCGAGGCGACCTGCGCGTCGATCAAACGGTAATCCCGCCGGGCCAGCTGACAGCCGAGGATGACCAGCAGGATCTTGGATGCATCCGGTACCCGGCTGAACATCGATTCGCCGAAAAAAACACGGCCCAGGGCGATGCCGTAGAGTCCCCCGACGAGATGATCGCCATCCCAGAGTTCAATGGAATGGGCCAGACCCTGGGAATGATGCAGCCGACTGTAGGCCGCGTGCATCTCCGGAAGCAGCCAGGTGCCGGATTCGGTGCCGCGTGGTTCGGCGCATGCGTGGACCACCGGGTCGAATGCTTCGTCGATGCTGGCGCGGTAGCGGGCTTGTCGCATGCGCCGTTCAAGGCGACGGGAACGATGGATGGCAGCCGGCAGCAGGACGGTGCGGGGATCGGGCGACCACCACAGGATGGGGTCACCCTCGTTGTACCAAGGGAAGATACCGCGCTGGTAGGCGGCGACCAGCCTTTCTGCGGACAGATCACCGCCGAACGCGAGCAACCCGTCTGGATGGCGCAGGGCGCGTGCGGGGTCGGGGAAATGATCGGGTGGATCATCGGGCTGCAGCATGGGGATCATGCTGAATTGGTCTTGAACGGGCTGTGCGCGTCCATGCGCGCCGCATAGCGATCGACCCAGTTGCTTTCCTGGGTCAGGAAATCGGCGATGGCCTGGCGCAGTGCCGGATGGGCGATGGCGTGTAGCGAGTAGGTCAGACTGGGTAAGAAGCCGCGTGCCAGCTTGTGCTCGCCTTGGGTGCCCGGATCGTAGTCGGTGAGGCCATGCCGAATGCAGTAGTCGATGCCGCAGTGGTAGCACAATTCGAAATGCAGGCTGTCCCAGTTGCCACGCGTGCCCCAATAGCGTCCGTAGAGGGTGTGGGCATCCCGGAAAGCGAGGGCGGCGCCGACCAGCGTCTGGTCATCGAAGGCGACAAAGAGCAGCATCTGTTCCCCGAGTGCCGGGCTGATGCGTTCAAAGAACGCCTGGCTGAGATAGGGGTGATGGCCATGACGATAGAACGTGTCGGCCAGCAAGGGATACACCGCCTGCCAGCGGTCTGGCGTCATGTCACCGCCCAGCCAGGTTTCCAGCCTCAGTCCGGCGTCGCGGACGCGGCGTCGTTCGCGGCGGATTTTCTTGCGCTTGTCGGCGCTGAACATCGAGAGATGGTCATCAAAGTCGGCAAAGCCCTGATTGTGCCAGCGAAACTGACAGGCCTTGCGTAACAGCAGGCCGGTTTCCCGGGACCAATGGTCGGCCTGCGTTTTGTCCGGAAACAGGCAATGGAAAGAGGACAGGTCGGCGCGTTCCATGCTGGCGAGCGCTGTCTGAACAAGCAGACGATGCGCGTCCTCCGGATGCCCCGTGGTGGGCAGTGCGCGCGGCCCAGCCACCGGCGTGAACGGAATTGCGGCAACCAGTTTCGGGTAGTAGGCAAGGCCCAGCCTGTCGTAGGCATCGGCCCACGAAAAGTCGAAAACGAATTCGCCCAGTGAGTGGGCTTTCTGGTAGAGCGGCAGGGCAGCGCACAATTGGCCGTTGTCGTAAGCTGCCAAATGGCAGGGCTGCCAGCCTGTCCCGTTTCCGACACAACCGGTCTGTTCCAAGGCGCTGAGATACTCATGGCGCAGGAAAGGATAGCCGCTGGCATCCAACGCATTCCACTGCGCGGCGTCGATTTCGTCGAGTCGGGCATGAACACGGACGTGCAGGGACATGGACAGACTCTTGCATGGTCCCGGGATGATTTTCATTGTACCCCGGTCTGGATCGAAAGCGGGGCCGTTCCAGGAGTTCCAAGCATGCACATCGCCATTCCCAAGGAAACCAAACCCTATGAAGGCCGGGTTGCTCTGCTGCCGGATGCCTGCGACAGCCTGATCCGTAGGGGGCATGTTGTGACTGTGCAGTCGCAGGCCGGGGAGGCCAGCGGCTACTCCGATGCGCACTATCAACGAATCGGTGTCGAAGTTGCCGCGGATGCGGCGGCGACCTACGCCGCCGGCGAACTGATCGTGAAGGTCAAGGAACCTTTGCCGGCGGAATGGGCACTGTTGCGTGACGATCACCGCTTGTTTTCCTTTTTGCACCTGGCTGCCGCGCCGGATCTGGTCGATGCCCTGTGCCGCCGCGGACTGACGGCATGGGCATTCGAGACCGTGAAGGCTGGCGAGCAGTTTCCGCTGCTTGCACCGATGAGTCGCATTGCCGGTGTGCTGGCCATTCATCAAGGCGCGCGCTGGTTGCAGGGCGTGAGCGGCGGGCGCGGCGTGCTGCTGGGGCGCATGCCGGGTGTGCCACGGGCCCGTGTGGTCGTGGTCGGTTGCGGACAGGCGGGTCTGTCGGCGATCGGGACAGCGGCCGCTCTCGGCGCATCGGTCGAGGCGTTTGATCTGCAGCAGTCCGCCTTGGACGCCGCAGCGACCCTGGGCGCCAATGTGACCACACTCTATCCACACGGCGATGCGCTGGCCGATGCAGTCGCTGCGGCCGATCTGGTCGTCGGTGCCGTGCTGGTGCCGGGACGGCGGGCGCCCGCGGTGATCACCGAGGCCATGGTTCAGCGCATGCGGCCGGGAACCGTGATCGTCGACATCTCCATTGATCAGGGGGGGTGCGTGGAAACCATGGAGCCCCGTGGGTATGATGATCCAGCTTACCTGCGTCACGGCGTCTGGCACCTCGGTGTGGCCAATCTGCCAGGCGCGGTGCCACGGACCGCCTCTCAGGCCTTGTCTGCAGCGCTGCTGCCTTATGTGGCGATGCTGGCAAGTTCGCCGCTGGGCGATGAGCCGGCCGAGTTGGCTTCCGCCTTGAGCATCCGAGGCGGCAAGCTGGTGGATGAACGGGTGCGGGCCGAGCGCGAGCTGGCCTGAATGTCGAGAGGATCGCTTTGTCGCCAAGCCCTGTTTCCGGTTCATCGTCCGCTTCCCGTGCTGGGGCAGCAGGGCGGGGCCTGCGCGAAGCCTTGTTGCTGCTGGCCATTACGGGTGCCGGCTTTCTGCTGATTGCGTTGTTGAGCTTTCATCCCAGCGATCCGACCTGGAGTCAGATCGGGGATTCGGGTCCGGTGGACAATCGGGGTGGGGTGCTCGGCGCCTGGTTGGCCGATGCCCTGTTGACGGCCTTCGGTTATCTCGCCTACGGCTTGAGTGTTGCCTTGGCATACGCCGGTTGGCGATTCTACAAGGTACGCGCGGCGGGGCCGATTCCGCCGGCGGAGCGGCGCTGGCGTCTGGGCGGCGCGGTGCTGGCGTTTCTCTCGGCCAGCGGCTTGGCTGCCCTGCATGTGCGCGAAGACCTGCTGCCGCTGCCGCAGGGCTCCGGCGGATGGATCGGCGATCGGATTGCCGAGGCAGCGCTGGCGGCCTTCAATCCCTTCGGCTCCACCCTGATTCTGATTCCGCTGATGCTCGTCGGCATCACGTTGGCCACGCATCTGTCCTGGATCACCTTGGCCGAAGGCACTGGCCGACTCGTGCTGAAGGGACTGGAAGCGCTGCGGCGAGTGGCGGCGCGGATACGGACGCGCCGCGCGCATCATCCTGGGGTTGACGGTGTCCGCGCCGAACCCGTATCTCGCCTGCGGCGGCCGGCCAAGGCATCGGCTGAAGCACTGCGTATCGATCCGCCGCCGCGGCCGGTCAAACGCAGCGAGCGGGCCGAGCGAGAACGCCAGGTGCCGATTTTCCATGATCCGTCCGATGCCGCGTTGCCGCCGCTCGCCCTGCTCGACCCGGCGCGCGCGATCGAGGCTGCCTACACGCCGGAGGCCCTGGAGGGGCTCTCCCGGCTGGTGGAGATTAAGCTCGCCGATTTCGGAGTGACCGTCAAAGTGGTGGCCGTGCATCCCGGTCCGGTGATTACGCGCTTCGAGCTGCAGCCGGCGCCAGGGGTCAAGGTGAGCCAGATTTCGGGTTTGTCCAAGGATCTGGCGCGCGCCCTGTCGGCCGTCAGCGTTCGGGTGGTCGAGGTGATCCCGGGCAAGTCGGTGGTCGGGCTTGAGATTCCCAATCCGCAGCGCGAACTGGTCTGCCTGAGCGAGATTCTACATTCCCAGGCCTACGATGATTCCGCCTCACCACTCACGCTGGCGCTGGGTAAGGATATCGGCGGACAACCGGTGGTCGCCGATCTGGGGCGCATGCCACACCTGCTGGTTGCGGGAACGACCGGATCGGGCAAGTCGGTGGCCATCAACGCCATGCTGCTCAGCCTGCTCTACAAGGCCCGGCCGGAGCAGGTGAGATTGATTCTGGTCGACCCCAAGATGCTGGAGCTTTCGGTCTACGAAGGCATTCCGCATTTGCTCGCGCCGGTTGTCACCGACATGCGGGATACCGCCAATGCCCTGCGCTGGTGCGTGGCCGAAATGGATCGGCGTTATCGGCTCATGGCTGCCCTGGGAGTCCGCAACATCGCCGGGCTCAATCGGCGTGTGGCCGAATCGGCACAGGCCGGCACACCTCTGAGCGATCCCTTGCGTCCGCTGGACGAGGATGGCCAGCCGACGGAACTGGCCAGCTTGCCCTATCTGGTCGTGGTCATTGATGAACTGGCCGATCTGATGATGGTGGCCGGCAAGAAAGTCGAAGAGCTGATTGCCCGTCTCGCCCAGAAGGCACGAGCGGCCGGCATTCACCTGATCCTGGCGACCCAGCGCCCGTCGGTGGATGTGATCACCGGGCTCATCAAGGCCAATATTCCAACGCGGATTGCCTTTCAGGTGTCCAGCAAGATCGACTCGCGGACCATTCTCGACCAGATGGGTGCCGAGACGCTGCTCGGCCATGGCGACATGCTCTATCTTCCCCCGGGCAGCGGCTTCCCACAGCGCGTGCACGGGGCATTCGCCTCGGACGCCGAAGTCCATCGCGTGGTAGATCATCTCAAGAAGCTGGGAACGCCGACCTACCTCGATGAAATTCTTCAGGGTCCGGAAGACGAGGGGAGCGGCTTTGCCGACACCGAGGGCAGCAGCGATGCCGAGCAGGACCCGCTGTACGATGAAGCATTGAGGCTGGTGACCGAATCGCGCAAGGCCTCGGTTTCCGGTGTGCAGCGCCGGCTGCGGATCGGCTACAACCGGGCGGCGCGTCTGGTCGAGGCCATGGAGCAGGCCGGCGTGGTCGGTGCCTTGCAGCCGAACGGCTCGCGCGAAGTGCTGGCGCCACCGCCGGCAGGTCAGGATTGAATCATCCCCAATTCAAATAACATCGGAGACAGTGATGCAGACAGGGATACGCCTGATTGCGGCGTGGATCGTGTGGCTGGCAGGCGCCGGCCTGGCCTGGGCCGGCGGCCTGCAGGAACTTGAAGCATTCAACGCTAAGGTGAAAACCTTCGAAGCCCGGTTCGTCCAGGTGGCGATCGACGATCCGGCGCGGGCGAGCGATCGGCAGAGCGGGCAACTGTGGATCGCGCGCCCCGGCCGATTCCGCTGGGAGTATGCGGGCGGGTTGGATCAGGTCATCCTGAGCGATGGCAAGACGCTTCAACTCTATGATCGTCCGCTGGCGCAGGTGACCCGTCGGCCGCTGGATCAGGCGCTGGCGGCGACGCCGGCTGTGCTGTTGAGCGGCCGCGGGGATTTGTCCGCCCAATTCGATTTGGCCGAAGAGCCGTCACGCGAAGACCTGAGCTGGGTGACGCTCACGCCCCGCAGCCCCGATACCGATTTTCGCGTGATCCGCCTGGGTTTGCGCGGCGGCGTGATCCAGCGTATGGAGCTTGAAGATCACTTCGATCAGCAGACCCGGATCGATTTTTCACAGATCCGGGTCAACAAACCGATCGATGAGGGCGTTTTTCGCCTCAAGCTGCCCGCCGGCGTCGAGGTCATCGAGGAATGAGCCTGTTTCGCATGCCTGTCGTCGGATTCGCTTTGGGGATTCTCGGACTCATGGCGGTGGCTTGGGTCAGCCTGATCCCACTGGATCCGGGATCGTTGTCGAGCCGTCATGACAAGCTGGCGCATCTGTCGGTCTACAGCGTCGTCGGTGCCTGGTTCGGAATTTTCGTGCGACTGCGCTGGTGGCCGCTGCTCTGGCTGGCGCTGGGACTGTTCGGCATCGGGATCGAACTGGCTCAGCAGCGCACCGGGTATCGCAGCTTCGACCGTTGGGACATTCTGACCAACTGGGCCGGGATCAGTCTCGGATTGGCTTTGCTGGCCGCGCCGCTGCGCTATTGGTTGGTCCCGGAAGGCCGGGCCGACTCGGTCCTGCGGTAATGATCAACGACGGCCAGCCCGATCTATTCCCGCGATCCGGGGGTTCGGCGCCGCTGGCCGATCGGCTGCGGCCCCGGCATCTGGATGAAGTCGCGGGCCAGGCGCACCTGCTGGGCTCCGGTCAGCCGCTGCGGGCCATCCTCGAGGGTGGCCGGCTGCATTCCATGATTCTGTGGGGCCCGCCGGGAACGGGCAAGACGACCCTGGCCCGGCTCATGGCGCAGCAGGCGGATCTGCACTTTCTCAGCCTCTCCGCTGTACAGGCGGGGATCCGCGAAGTCCGCGAGGCGGTGGACGCCGCCCGCCGGGAGCGCAGCGCGAGCGGCCGGGGCACCGTACTCTTTCTCGACGAAGTGCACCGCTTCAACAAGGCGCAGCAGGACGCCTTCCTGCCCCACATCGAGGACGGCACGCTGGTCTTCATCGGCGCGACCACCGAGAACCCCTCCTTCGAGCTCAATCGGGCCTTGCTCTCGCGTGCGCGGGTCTATGTGCTGCACGCCCTGGACGAGGCCGATCTCGCCCGCATACTCGAGCGGGCCCTCACCGACGCCGACCGGGGGTTGGGCGGATTGCATCTGGCGGTTCCCGCGCCGGCGCGGGCGCTGTTGATCGGTGCCGCGGATGGTGATGCGAGGCGGCTACTGGGCCTGCTGGAACTCGGCGCCGAGCTGGTGGGTACGGGCGGTCAGATCGATGCGGCAACCGTCGAACGGCTGCTCACCGGCAGCGGCGCGCGCCAGTTCGACAAGGGTGGCGATCTCTTTTTCGACCAGATCTCCGCGCTGCACAAGGCCGTGCGTGGCTCATCACCCGACGGCGCGCTCTACTGGCTGGCGCGTATGCTCGACGGGGGCACGGATCCGCTCTACATCGCCCGGCGTCTGGTGCGCATGGCCAGCGAGGACATCGGCAACGCCGATCCACGGGCGCTGCAACTGGCCTTGGATGCTTGGGAGACACAGGAACGGCTGGGTTCGCCCGAAGGGCATCTGGCGCTGGCCCAGGCGGCAACCTATCTGGCCTGTGCGTCCAAGAGCAACGCGGTCTACCGGGCCTTCGACGCTGCGCGCGCCGATGTGGCCCAGCATGGGTCGCTGCCGGTCCCCCTCCATCTGCGCAATGCCCCAACGGGGCTCATGAAGCAGCTGGGTCACGGACGCGCCTATCGCTACGCGCATGACGAACCCGATGCCTATGCCGCCGGCGAACACTACTTTCCGGAACGGATGGCGCCCACCCGTTACTATTACCCCGTCCCGCGCGGTCTGGAACTGCGGATCGGCGAACGTCTGGCGCTGCTGCGCGAGCGCGATCGCGCTGCCCGGGGCGAGCCGCCGTCGGACACTCCTTCATGAACGCGTGGCTGATTGCCGTGGCAGTCGGCGTCGGTGGCGGTGCCGGCGCCATGTGCCGTTATGGTCTGGTCATGCTGGCCAGCCGGCTGATCGGCGGTTTCCCGTTCGGCACGCTGGCGGTCAACGTGCTGGGCGCTTTTGGCATCGGGGTCGGATTTCTGTATTGTCAGCGCCGCCCGGAATCGGCGGTGGCGGTGCGCGCTTTCGCCATGACGGGCTTTCTGGGCGGGTTTACCACGTTCTCTGCCTTTTCCCTTGAGACTTTGCAGCTCTGGAGCCAAGGGGCGCATGGCAAGGCACTGGCGAATATACTGGGCAACGTGACCCTGAGTCTGGCGGGTGTTGCGTTGGGCATGGTTGCGGCTCGCCGCCTGTTGGGTTGACGTTTACCACGCTTGAGGATTTTGCATGCTCGATCCCCGTTGCTATCGCCAGGACCTGGATGCCACTGAAGCCGCGCTGGCTCGCCGCGGTTATACGCTCGATCGCGACCGGCTGACGGATCTCGAAAGCCGGCGCAAGGCCCTGCAGGTCGAAGTGGAAGGACTGCGTAACAACCGCAACACCATTTCCCGTCAGGTCGGACAGGCCAAGGCTCGAGGTGAGCCGGTCGAACCGATCCTGGCCGAGGTCGCCGAGCTCGGCAACCGCCTGGAGGCAGGAGATGCCGCGCTGCGTGCCTTGCAGGCGGAGCTCGATGCATTCCTGCTGGAAATCCCCAACCTGCCGCAGTCGGCCGTTCCCGAGGGACGTTCGGAGGCGGACAACCAGGAGCTGCGCCGCTGGGGCGAGCCCCGAACCTTTGATTTTCCAGTCAAGGATCACGTCGAGCTCGGCGCCCCGGGCGACCGCCTCGATTTCGCTGCCGCAAGCGCGATCACGGGGGCGCGTTTCACCGTGTTGCGGGGCGTCTATGCCCGGCTGCAACGAGCCCTGACGCAGTTCATGCTCGATCTGCACACCAGTCAGCATGGTTATGAAGAGGTTTACGTCCCGTATCTGGTCAATGCCACAAGCCTCACCGGCACCGGACAGTTGCCCAAGTTCGAGCAGGATCTGTTTCGCCTCGCGGGAGACCCCGCGTGGTATCTCATCCCCACCGCGGAGGTGCCGGTCACCAATCTGGCGCGCGAGCAGATTCTCGATCCGGCTCAGCTGCCCAAGCGTCTGGTGGCGCATACGCCGTGCTTTCGGTCCGAGGCCGGTGCTTATGGGCGCGATGTGCGCGGCATGATCCGTCAGCACCAGTTCGAGAAAGTGGAGCTGGTGCAGTTCGCGACCCCGGAACAATCGGCTGCACAGCTCGAAGAGCTGACCGGTCACGCCGAGGCCGTGCTGCAGGCGCTGGAGCTGCCGTATCGGGTCATGGCGCTGTGCGCCGGCGATATGGGCTTTGCTGCTGCGCGCACCTATGACTTGGAGGTCTGGCTACCGAGTCAGGCGCAGTACCGCGAGATTTCCTCCTGCAGCAACTTCGAGGCCTTCCAGGCGCGTCGCCTGCAGGCGCGCTACCGCAATCCCGAAACCGGCAAGCCCGAACCGATTCACACCTTGAACGGCTCCGGGCTCGCCGTTGGCCGCACGCTGGTCGCGCTACTCGAAAACCACCAGCAAGCCGACGGCAGCATCGCCGTTCCAGCCGCGCTGCGTCCCTATCTCGGCGGTCTTGAACGCATCGCGCCGGCCTGACGGCGCGTCTCATCCTGAACGCGGGCTCGGGTTGTGGTAGTCGGCAGGACGCACGCCGTGCTTGCGTAGTTTGGCGCGCAGCGTGCTGGCATTGACGCGCAGCAGGCGCGCCGCGCCGTGCGGCCCGTCGATGCGCCCCCCGGTGAGCTGCAGGGCGCGGACAAGATGCTCAGCGATGATGGCATCGAGGGGCGCCACGGTATTCCGGTCCACCGTCGTCCGCTCCGCAGACTTTGACGCGGCAGGCGCCGGTCGCCCCGGTGAGCGAGCAATTCCGGCCCCAAGCGCTGTTTCCAGATCCAGTCGTTCGCCGCCGCCCAAGATGACGGCGCGTTCCAGCACGGCGCCAAGTTCGCGCACATTGCCCGGCCAGCGATAGGCGAGCAACGCGTCGAGATCCTGCGGCGTGAGTTCGGGCGTCGGCACGCCGAGGCGACTGGCAGCGCGGTGCACGAAATGCGCGGCGAGCAGCGGAATGTCCTCGGGCCGCTCGCGCAGCGGCGGCAAAATCACGGGAAACACGGCCAGCCGATACCACAGGTCCTCGCGAAAGACGCCGTCCTGCACCAGCCCTGGCAGATCGCGGTGCGTGGCCGCGATGACGCGCACGTCCACCGGAATCTCGCGTTCGCTGCCGACGCGCTGGACAATACCGTCCTGCAATACGCGCAGCAGACGGATCTGGACCGCCGGAGTGAGCTCGCCGATCTCGTCCAGGAACAGCGTGCCGCCGTCGGCCCGCTCGAACCAGCCGCGCCGGGTGGCCAGCGCGCCCGTGAAACTGCCTTTTTCGTGACCGAACAGCTCCGAATCGATCAGCTCCGGCGGCACCGCGCCGCAATTGACCCGTACGAACGGACCCTTGGCACGGGTCGAGCGTTCATGGATGGCGCGCGCGACGATTTCCTTGCCGGCGCCGGTTTCGCCCAGAATCAGGACCGTCGCGTGGGTGGGCGCCACCTGTGCGACCCGCGCCATCACGCCGCGCAGGCCGCAGTCGGCGCCGACGATGGTTTCGCTCAGGCTGCTGCGCCCCAGACGCGACAATAGCATCTGACGATCAGCTTCGGCGGCGGCCTTGAGACGCTCCAGCTCGCGCAGGCGGCGGTCGTTGGCTACAGCCGCCGCCAGCGGATCGAGCACACTGCGCAGACGCGCTTGGCCTGCGTCCCCGATGGGCGCGAAATCACCACGTTCGACGAACACCAGGCCAATCAAGTCATTCTCGAACCAGAGCGGGGCAACCATCGCGCCCCGCGCGTCGCGTAGTCCCGGTATCTGCTGGAACGCTGTGTTCCAGCCCGCATCCGTGTCGGCGAATGTGATCTCGCGCCGCTGGGCCCATTGCGCGATCCGCCGCGTCTGGTCCAGGTCCTGAACGACTGCCTGGAGCGGCGACCGCGCGGCGCCATCGGGCCAAGCAAGGAGCGGGGTGAATCCTTCGGGGGCACCGCCCAATTCGTCGATCTGCAGGCGACGCAGCGGCATGACTTCGTGCATCGCGTCGATGAAGACGGGGATCGAGTCGGTGACGCGCTGGTGGCGGCCGACCTCGATCCAGAGTTGGAGCAGCAGGTTCGAGGCCGGTTCCGCCATATTTGGTGCATTCATGTGTCAAATGTAGCAGAGGATTCGAGCATCTGTGTTATTTGATGATCAAGGATTGGGCTGCCGTTGCCGTTTCCCCTAATTCCAGCAATGCGTTGCCGCGCTGTTCGGGTCTTGGCACTTTTTGTGCGATATGCCGTCAGCCTATCAATCGTCACCGGGGGAATACGCGTGCGCTTGTTTCATGCTTTGATCGGGGCGGCTGCCGCGTCGGCCATCCACTTCTGGATGGTTCGTGTCGTGGCGTCGGGTCTGCTGCTGGGGGGCGCTGCAATGGCATCGGCCGCCGACACGACCTTGCTCAACGTCTCCTACGATCCCACGCGGGAGTTTTACCAGGATTACAACGCGGCCTTCGCGAAATACTGGAAGGCAAAGACCGGTGATCAGGTCACCGTCAGACAGTCCCACGGCGGTTCGGGAAAGCAGGCCCGGGCGGTGATCGACGGCCTGCAGGCCGATGTCGTCACGCTGGCGCTCGCCGCCGATATCGACGCCATTGCCGCGCAGGGCAAGCTGTTGCCGGCCGATTGGAAAAGCCGCTTCGCGCACAACAGTGCGCCCTACATCTCGACCATCGTCTTCCTGGTGCGCAAAGGCAATCCCAAGGGCATTCGCGACTGGAACGATCTGGTCAACCCCGGCGTCGCCGTGATCACGCCCAATCCTAAGACCTCGGGCGGCGCGCGCTGGAATTACCTTGCCGCCTACGCCTATGCGCTCAAGAAAAACGCTAACGACGATAGCAAAGCGCGTGCCTTCGTCGGCGCGCTGTACAAGAATGCGCCCGTGCTCGACACCGGAGCGCGCGGTGCAACCACCACGTTTGCCCAACGCGGCATTGGTGATGTGCTGATCACCTGGGAGAACGAGGCTTACCTCGCGCTGGACGAGTTCGGCGGCAACCGCTTCGAGATCGTCACGCCATCGCTGTCGATTCGCGCCGAACCGCCGGTTGCGGTGGTCGATCGCGTCGCTGACCGCCGCGGTACCCGGGCTGTAGCCGAGGCCTATCTGCAATACCTGTACAGCGACGAAGGTCAGCAGCTCGCCGGCAAGCACCACTACCGGCCCACCAAGCCCGCGATTGCTGCCAAGTACGCGGCGACGTTTCCGGCCGTCGAGCTGGTTGGCATTGACACCTTCGGTGGGTGGAAACAAGTGCAGGCGACGCATTTCGCCGAAGGCGCTGTATTCGACCAGATCTACGGGGTGGGCAAGTGAGCCAGGCTGTCGCGGTACCGGCGCGGCGGCGGGGTAAAAGCCGGGCGGCCCTGCCTGGCTTTGGCCTGACGCTCGGGTTCACGATTTTCTACCTGAGCCTGTTCGTCCTGATTCCCCTGGTTGGCATCTTTGCCAAGTCGGCGGGACTGGGTTGGGACGGCTTCTGGGCGGTGATCGGGTCGCCACGAGTGCGGGCGGCGCTTGAGCTCAGTTTCGGCGCTGCATTCGCAGGCGCAGGCATCAACGCCGTCTTCGGGCCGCTGGTCGCCTGGGTGTTTGTGCGCTATGAATTTCCCGGCAAGCGCTTGCTCGACGCCATCATCGACCTGCCCTTTGCTCTGCCGACGGCGGTGGCCGGCATCGCGTTGACCGCGCTCTACGCCGGCAACGGCTGGATCGGCAGCTTTCTCGAGCCCCTTGGCGTCAAGGTCGCCTACACGCCGCTCGGCATCGTCGTCGCCTGCGCCTTCATCGGACTGCCTTTTGTGGTGCGCACGCTGCAACCCGTGCTCGAGGACGCGGAAAAAGAGCTGGAGGAAGCCGCTGCGTCACTCGGCGCCAACCGCTGGCAGACCATCACCCGGGTGATCCTGCCCAGCGTGCTGCCGGCGCTGCTGACGGGGTTTGCGCTCGCCTTCGCCCGCGCGGTCGGGGAATACGGCTCGGTCATCTTCATCGCCGGCAACCTGCCCATGGTGAGCGAGATCGCGCCGCTGCTCATCATCATCAAGCTCGAGGAATTCGACTACGCCGGTGCCACCGCAGTGGCGGCCGCCATGTTGACGCTGTCCTTTGCCGTGCTGCTCGCGGTGAATGTGCTGCAGGCCTGGGCACGGCGGCGTCAGGGTGGCCGGCCATGAGCGCCGCCCCATCGTCTTTGGCTCTGCCGCGCCACAACGCCGCCGTCACCGAGGCGCCCTGGCTGCGCCGGCTGCTGATCGCCATCGCGCTCGTCTTTCTCTCGAGCTTCCTGCTGCTGCCGCTGCTGCTGGTCTTCACCGAGGCGCTGCGCAACGGCGTGGGCGCCTACGTCGGGGCGCTGCGCGATCCCGAGACGCTGTCCGCGATGCGGTTGACGGTGATTGCTGCTGCCATCGCGGTGCCGCTGAATCTGGTGTTCGGCGTCGCGGCGGCTTGGGCGATTGCCAAGTTCGAGTTTCGCGGCAAGGCGCTCTTGATCTCGCTGATCGACCTGCCGTTCTCGGTGTCCCCGGTGATCGCGGGCCTCATCTATGTGCTGATGTTCGGCGCCCAGGGTTGGGCCGGGCCCTGGCTCATCGCGCACGGCGTCGAGATCATCTTCGCGGTGCCGGGCATCGTGCTGGCGACGATCTTCGTCACCTTTCCCTTCGTCGCGCGTGAACTGATCCCGCTGATGCAGGAGCAGGGCAGCGAGCAGGAACAGGCGGCGATCACGCTGGGCGCCAGCGGCTGGCAGGCGTTCTGGTATGTCACGTTGCCCAATATCCGCTGGGGTCTGCTCTACGGCGTGCTTCTTTGCAACGCGCGCGCCATGGGCGAGTTCGGCGCCGTGAGTGTGGTGTCGGGTCACATCCGCGGTCTCACCAACACGCTGCCACTGCATGTCGAGATTCTCTATAACGAATACCAGTTCGCCGCTGCGTTCGCAGTCGCATCCTTGCTCGCCGGCCTCGCGCTGGTGACCTTGGGGGTGAAGACCTGGCTGGAATGGCGCCACAGCGACGCGCTATCGGCGACGAGGAGACATTGATGGATATCCATGTTCGCAAGCTGCACAAGCATTTCGGCCACTTTGCGGCGCTCGCCGGCGTCGATCTCGACATCGCCACGGGCGAACTGATCGCACTGCTCGGACCCTCCGGGTCGGGCAAGACGACCTTGTTGCGCGTGATCGCCGGGCTCGAGTTCCCGGATCACGGTCAGGTCCTGTTCGGGGAAGAGGACATGGCGTACCGGCCGGTGCGCGAGCGTCGTATCGGCTTCGTATTCCAGCACTACGCCCTCTTCAAGCACATGAGCGTGCTCGACAACGTGGCTTTCGGCCTGCGCGTGAAGCCACGCCGTGAGCGGCCGGGAGAGGCACTGATCCAGGCCCGCGCCCGCGAACTGCTCGAGCTGGTCCAGCTCGACGGGCTGGAAAAGCGCTTTCCCGCACAGCTTTCCGGCGGCCAGCGTCAGCGGGTGGCTCTGGCGCGAGCGCTGGCCATCGAGCCGCGCGTGCTGCTGCTGGACGAGCCCTTCGGCGCGCTGGACGCGCGGGTGCGCAAGGATCTGCGTCAATGGTTGCGCGAGTTGCATCGAAAAACCGGTTACACCACGATCTTCGTCACCCACGACCAAGAAGAGGCGCTGGAGCTGGCCGACCGGGTGGTGGTGATGAATAAGGGATCCATCGAACAGGTCGGTTCGGTGGATCAGGTCTACGAACGCCCGGCGAGCCCCTTCGTGTTCGATTTTCTCGGCGGCACCAACGTTATTGCCGCCACCGTGCAGGGACGCGCGGTGCGCATCGGAGAAACCAACATCGCCATGTTGCACGACAGCCTGCACCCGAACGGTCCGGCGGATGTCTATGTGCGTCCGGGTGATCTGCGCGTGAGCGATGCCGACGCATCCGGTCTCGAAGTGACCGTCGCTGCCGTCCAACGCACGGGGCCCATCGTGCGCGCGGTCGTCGAACATCCCGCCAGCGGTCAGCGGCTGCAGGTGGAACTGCCGCATCTGCATCATGACGTCGCGGCGTTCGCGCCGGGCGTAGCGCTGCGCCTGCGTCTCGCGCAGTTCAGCGTCTACCCGCATGCCGAGCGCCCCGAGTCGCCGAACGGCGTCGCCGCACCGGTGCTGATCGGTCGCGAACGCGTCCGCACCGAAGCCCATTGAAACAAGGGCACTTGGAGGACGGCGTCACGGCGCGCTGAACAGATCCAGCTGACCCGCGAGGTGGGGTGGGCGAAAGCGCGTGGTGTCGAGCGGTGGTAGCGGCGCATCCATCCCGAGACGGCGGGCGGCGATCCTGAAACGCTGGGCGAGGAGGTCGGCGAAGGCGCCCGTGCCCCGGCGGCGCACGCCGAACTCGGCGCGGTAGACCGCGCCGCCGTGCATCTGTTGCAACAGGCTCAGGACGTGTTCAGCGCGGCCCGGGACATGGGTTTGCAGCCAGGCCGTGAACACCTCCGTCAGCTCATGCGGCAGGCGCAGCAGGCCATAGTGGCCACTGACGGCACCCGCCTCGCGGGCCGCGTCGAGGATGCGCTCCAGTTCGTGGTCGGTCAGCGCCGGGATCACGGGCGAGATGGACACCGTGACCGGAATACCGGCCTCGCGCAGGGTCTGGATCGTGCGTAAGCGCCGCTTCGGCCCCGCGGCGCGCGGCTCCAGCCGCCGCGAGAGGTCTTCATCCAGTGTGGTGAGCGTGATGCCGACCTGGACCAGCTCCTCTGCGGCGAGCGGCGCCAGGAGATCCAGATCGCGCTCGATGAGCGTCGCCTTGGTGATGAGCATGAACGGATGGCGCGTCTCGGCCAGTACCTCGACCAGTCGCCGCGTGAGCTGCAGTCGCCGCTCGACCGGCTGATAGGCGTCGGTGTTCACGCCAAAAGCGATGGGCGCCACCCGGTAGCCGGGCCGAGCCAGCTCGCGCCGCAGCTGCTCGGGCGCATTGGGCTTGTGGAAAAGCCGGGTTTCGAAATCGAGCCCCGGCGAGAGACCGAGGAAGGCATGACTGGGCCGGGCGTAGCAATAGACGCAACCGTGCTCGCAGCCACGGTAGGGGTTGATGGAACGATCGAAGGGCAGATCGGGTGAGCGGTTGAAGGTCAGGACCGTACGACTGTGGTCCACCGCCAGCACGGTTTGCGGCGATTCGGTCTCGACGAATTCGGACTCGCGTTCGGCGCTTTGGGCCTCGAAGCGGCCCTTGGGGTTGTGCACGGCGCCGCGGCCCTTGATCGCCGTCAACGGGCGGGGCATCGCAAGGGTGTCGTCGTTCCGCTCATCGTCAGGGCTCGTCATCTAAGTACGCCATAAGGCCAAAGCGGCCGTTTTGCAGACTGAGGCGGTCAGTCTACGCCGACGGCTCGTCAGCCAGGAGGTCCGTCCCAGGCACATCGGTTGCGCCCAGCGCCGCGAGCAGGGATTCAGCGCGTGATCGATCACGCCGCCGTCGCAGGCTTCCCGCTTCGCTTCGCGGGAATGCCGCCGTTGGCATCCCGCAGCGCCAGGTATTGATCCAGCGCCGCCAGATGTTCCGGGCTGTACGGGATTGCCGTTCTGATCCACTTGGGCGGTCCGTACTATGGTCCGGAAGTCTGGCTGGCGTCGCAGCCAGCACGCAGGCAACAGGCGGTGCACTGCGGCCGCACGCGGCAGGCGGTCTTGGCGTGGCGGACGAGGAGGGCGTGCAGTTCGTTGTAGTCACGCACGGGATCGTCGGTGTGGAGCCGAGATTCGACAAGCCGGCGCAGGGACTCGTAGGGCTCCTTGCCGGTGATGAGGCCGTAGCGGGAGAGGATGCGCCGGGTGTAGGCGTCGATGACGAACACCGGCCGGCCGAGGGCGTAGAGCAGGATGCTGTCGGCAGTTTCGGGCCCGACGCCGTGGACGGCGAGTAACTCGGCGCGCAGGACATCCGTCGGGCGATCGATCAGACCGGCAAGATCCCCGCGGGCGATGAGCCAGGCGCACAGTGCCTGCAGCCGCCGCGTCTTGACGCGCGGATAGCCTGCGGGGCGGATGAGCTCGGCCAGTGTCTCGATGGGGAGATCCCGCAGCGGCGCCGGGCGGAGCAGTTCGGCCGCGCGCAGCCGTTCGATCACGCGCTCGACCTGGATCCAGGTGGTGTTCTGGGTGAGTACGGCGCCAACCATGACCTCGAATGGCGTCTCGGCCGGCCACCAGTCCTGCGCGCCGTAGGCCGCGAGGAGCCGCGCATAGAGATCATTCATCGGCGCGATGCGGGTCCTCGGCGCGGCGCGAACGCGGTGCGCGATGGCTTGCCGGCGCCGGGCCGGCCGGGCCGTGTACGCGCAGGCTCCGGCGGCGCTACGGGCAGGTCGATGCCGGCGGCGTGATACAGCGGCGCGAACTGGGCCGCGGGGAGTTCCACGCTCTGGCCGCGCCGCAAGCCGGGCGGCAGCGCGATGGGGCCATAACCCACGCGAATCAGCCGGCTCACTGTGATGCCCTGGGACTCCCACAGTCGCCGCACTTCGCGGTTACGCCCCTCGGCCAGCGTTACGCGATACCAGTGATTGGCACCATCGCCGCCCTCTTCGACGAGGCTGGTGAAAGCGGCCGGTCCGTCTTCCAGTTGGACGCCCTGCTGCAGGCGTGTGAGCACCGCGTCGCTGACCTCCCCGAGCACGCGCACGGCGTAGCTGCGCTGGATCTGCTGGCTCGGATGCATGAGGCGATTGGCCAGTGCGCCATCGGTGGTGAACAGCAGCAGGCCGCTGGTGTTCACATCAAGCCGGCCGACGGCGATCCAGCGCGCGCCCTTCAGACGCGGGAGGCCCTGGAACACGGTGGGGCGTCCTTCCGGATCATGGCGCGTGGTGACCTCGCCTTCGGGCTTGTGGTAGATGAGCACGCGCGGCGCCGCCGGCGCTTTCAATGCGATGGGCCGCCCATCGAGCGTGACCTGCTCGCGGCCGGTGAGCCGCTGCCCGAGCGTGGCCGGGATCCCGTTGACGCGGATGCGGCCTTCGCTGATCCAGGTTTCAATGGCGCGGCGCGAACCCAGGCCCGCCCCGGCCAGCCATTTTTGGATGCGTTCGGGCGCAAGGGCCACGGGCAGGGATTCAGCGGTTCGGGTCCGCCGTGGGCGGTAGGGTCTCATGGGTCGTCTCCGTAGAAGAGGATGCAGCGGCCGGATCGATTTCGGCTGCTGCGGGCAGTGGCGGCAATTCAGCCAGCTCGCGCAGGTTCAGATCGGCCAGAAAGGTGGGCGTGGTGCCATAAAGCGCCGGCCGACCCGGCCGTTCGAGGCGGCCCACCTCGTGGACCCAGCCCCGCTCGATGAGGGTGCGCAGGACGTTCGTGCTGACGGCGACGCCGCGTACGGCCTCGATTTCCCCGCGCGTGATGGGCTGACGATAGGCGATCAGGGCCAGGGTTTCCATCACGGCGCGGGAGTAGCGCGCAGGTCGTTCGGGCTGAAGGCGCTGCACATGGAGCGCATAGGCCGCGCGCACCTGCAAGCGCCAGCCGCCTGCCACGTGGACCAGCTCCAGGGCGCTGCCCTCGTAGCGCTGCGCCAGCCAGTCCAGGGCGGCTTCGAGTTCGGCCGTGCTCAGGGGCTCCGGCGCGAACACGGCCCTTAGCCGGCTGGCGGAAACCGGCTCACCGGCCGCGGCCAGCGCGGCTTCTAGGATGCGGGCCTGCTCGGCACGGGTGGTGTCGTCGCGCATCGTCGTCATGAGGGGGCGGGATCGCCGGTCATCGACAACAGCAAGGCGGTGCCGGGATCGTCCTGCCGGATCTGTACATGGCCTTCACGTACCAGTTCCAGCACGGCCATGAAGGTGACCACCACGCCCAGTCGGCCTTCCTCGGGCGCGCACAAGGCAGGCAGCGGGAGCGATGCGCTCGCGGTTCCCAGTCGCACCAGGATCGCCGACATGCGTGCGCGGATGGACAGCGTCTCGCCCTGGATGGTGTGGTGGGTAAAGAGCGCGTTGCGCGCCATCAGGGCCGCAAAAGCCAGGGCGAGGTCCCGCGCGACCACCGGCGGCGCCGGGCGCACCACGGGACCCGCCGGCACGGCAGCGGCAACCGGGTAGAGATCTCGCTCCAGCCGCGGCAGCGCATCGAGGTGATCGGCTGCGCTGCGGATGCGCGCGTACTCCTGCAGCCGGCGCACCAGTTCGGCGCGCGGGTCTTCGGGCTCCTCGTCGCTCGCGGCGGCCGGCCGGGGCAGGAGCAGGCGCGATTTGATCTCCGCCAGCCATGCGGCCATGAGCAGGTACTCCGCCGCCAGCTCCAGGCGCAGCGACTGCAAGAGGCCGATGTAGGCCATGTACTGGCGGGTGATTTCGGCTACCGGGATGTCGAGGATGTCGAGGTTCTGGCGCCGGATGAGATAGAGCAGGAGATCCAGCGGTCCCTCGAAGCTCTCCAGCACCACCTCCAGCGCGTCGGGCGGGATGTACAGATCGCGCGGCAGCCGCTCGAGCGGCGCGCCGCGGACCCGGATGCGCGCCTCGATCGCATCGGCCGGGAGGCGCGCCGGGTTCGTGACAGGTGGGCCCGCAGCACCACTCAACGGCTGCGCAGCCCCATGACCCGACGCACCTCGTGCATCGTTTCGCCGGCCAGCGCGCGGGCCTTGTCGCTACCCGCGGCGAGGATGGCCTCGACCTGACCCCGGTCGGCGCTCAGTTCCCGCGCCCGCGCCTGAATGGGCTCGAGTTCGGCAGTGACGGCTTCCATGAGCGGCTTCTTGCATTCCACGCAGCCGATGCCGGCGCTGCGGCAGCCCTCCTGCACCCAGGCTTGCGTCTCGGCGTCGGAATACACTTGGTGCAGTGCCCAGACCGGACACCGGGTCGGTTCGCCCGGATCGGTGCGGCGCACACGGGCGGGGTCGGTCGGCATGGTGCGCAGCTTCTGCGCCACCTGATCCAGGGGCTCGCGCAGGGCGATGGTGTTGCCGTAGGACTTGGACATCTTCTGCCCGTCCATGCCGGGCAGGCGGGCAGAGCGGGTGAGCAGGGCCGCGGGTTCGGTGAGGATCTGGCGTGCGCCGCCTTCGAGGTGCGCGCGCAGCCGGTCGCGATCGGGCGTGGACAGGCCGGGGTATTCATCGATCCATCGGCGCGCTGTGGCCAGCGCTTCGGCGTCGCCCTGTTCCTGGTGACACTGGCGCAGCCGGTGATAGTCTGCTCCGGCTTGCGGGTCCAGGTTCTTCAGGATGGCGCTCACACGCTCGGCGAGATCGGGTTCGCGGCCGAACAGATGATTGAAGCGGCGCGCGATCTCGCGGGTCAGCTCGACGTGCGCCACTTGATCCTCGCCCACCGGCACGCGGCTGCCGTGGTAGATGAGGATGTCGGCGCTCTGCAGCACGGGATAGCCCAGGAAGCCATACGTCGCCAGATCGCGTTCCTTCAGCTTCTCCTGCTGGTCCTTGTAGGTGGGTACACGCTCCAGCCAGCCCAGCGGCGTGATCATGGAAAGCAACAGATGCAGCTCGGCGTGCTCGGGCACGTGGGACTGCACGAAAATCGTGGCCTGCTCAGGATCGATGCCGACCGCCAGCCAGTCGATGACCATCTCGAGGGTCAGCTCGCCGGTCTGGCCCGGGTTTTCGTAGTGCGTGGTCAGGGCGTGCCAATCGGCCGCAAAAAACAGGCAGTCCGTCTCCTGCTGCAGGGCCAGCCAGTTTTTCAGCACACCGTGGTAGTGGCCCAGATGCAGGGCGCCGGAGGGGCGCATGCCGGAGACCACACGGCCGGTCGGGGGAAGCGGATCGTTCACAAGCACTCCATGCGGTTGGCAAACCCAGGATCAAAGTGGCGATTATACCTGTCGCGGTGGCGGGCGTCGGAGGGCAACGTGCCAGCTGGTGGAGGGCGTTTCCCGCATCGCTGATGCGGGCGAGTCAGGGGATCGGGATAGGGTCTCGGCACCGGTATCAATGGAATTCCCGCGCCCGATGGGTGAGCCCCCCCAGCCAGGCGCTGAAATCCTGGAGGTGGCTCGCTACGAGGTGCAGTACGCCGTCCTGTTGCTGCACCGTGCCGGTGGCCAGCAGCAGGGTGGATCGCAGCAGGGTGGATCGCTGCCGTTCGGCAAGCTGGCGCCAGACGATGAGGTTGAGCTGGCCGGTTTCGTCTTCCAGGGTCACGAAGGTGACACCCTTGGCTGTTCCGGGTTGTTGGCGACAGATCACCAGGCCGGCCACGCGGAGCGTGTTCCCCGCCGGGACGTCCCAGGCCTCCGCGAGCGGGCACGCGCCTGCGCGTTCCAGTCGTGCTCGCAGCAGGGCGATGGGGTGCCGGCGCAGGCTCAGCCCGCTGGCGGCATGGTCCGCCACGATCGATTCGCCTTCGCTGGGCGTGCGTAGCAGCGGCTCGGCTTCCGCGATACGGAGATCCTCGAACAGGGGTGTTGCAGCCTCGATGCCGTTCGTCTGCCAGTAGGCCTCATGGCGATGGCCCGTCAGGCCCCGCAGGGCATCGGCGGCGGCGAGCGATTCGAGATCGCGCCGGGACAAGCGCGCCCGACGTGCCAGATCGTTCAGGTCGCGATACGGGCGGACGCGGCGCGCGTGGATCAGGCGGTCGGCGGCTTCGCGGGGCAGGCCCTTCACCAGACGCAGCCCTAGGCGCAGCGCCCGCTCCGGTCCCTCGACGGTGGCGTCCCATTGACTGATGTCGGCATCGATGGGACGGATCGTTACGCCATGCTGGCGGGCATCGCGCACCAGCTGTGCCGGTGCGTAGAAGCCCATCGGCTGGGCGTTGAGCAGCCCGGCGCAAAAAGCCGCGGGATGATGGCGTTTGAGCCAGGCCGACACATAGGCCAACAAGGCAAAACTGGCCGAATGGCTCTCCGGAAATCCGTATTCACCGAAGCCCCGGATCTGCTGGATGATCTGGCGGGCGAACGTCTCGCGGTAACCACGCAGGGTCATGCCGTTCAACAGGCGCTGCTCGAACTGTTCCAGACGGCCCTTGGCGTGCCAGGCGCCCATGGCGCGGCGCAGCTGGTCTGCCTCGCCGGCACTGAAACCTGCCGCCACCATGGCCAGCTGCATGACCTGTTCCTGGAAAATGGGCACGCCCAGCGTGCGATCGAGCACTTTGCGAACGGCAGCGCTGGGATAGGACACCGGCTCGCGGCCGGCCCGGCGTGCCAGATAGGGATGGACCATCTGCCCCTGGATCGGCCCGGGACGCACGATCGCGATCTGGACGACCAGATCGTAGTAATTGCGGGGCTTAAGGCGTGGCAGCATGCTCATCTGGGCCCGCGATTCGACCTGGAACACGCCCACGCTGTCACCGGCCGAGAGCATATCGTAAACCGCCGGGTCCTCGGCGGGCACATCGACCAGCCCGATCGGGCGAGGGCTGTAGGCCGAGACATAGGCCAGGGTCTTGCGGATCGCGGTCAGCATGCCCAGGGCCAGGACATCGACCTTCAGTAGGCCCAGGGATTCCAGGTCGTCCTTGTCCCACTGGATCACGGTGCGCCCGGCCATGGCGGCGTTCTCGACCGGCACCAGTCGCGACAATTGCTCAGCCGCGATGACGAAGCCGCCGACGTGTTGCGAAAGGTGTCGCGGAAAGCCGACCAGGGTATTGACGAGCGCCGAGAGCTGACGCAGCACCCGGCCGCCAGGATCATAGCCGTTCGCCCGCAACTGCGCGGGATTGAGCCGATAGCCGTCCAGCCGGTCTACCGTGCGCGTCAGCCGTTCGACCTCGGGCAGGTCCATGCCCAAGGCCTTGCCGACATCGCGGATGGCGCTGCGAGGTTGATAGGTGATCACGCTTGCCGCCAGCGCTGCCCGATGGCGACCGTATTTGGCATAGATGTACTGGATGATTTCCTCGCGCCGTTCGTGTTCGAAGTCGACATCGATGTCCGGTGGTTCGTTGCGCTCGCGGGAAATGAACCGGCCGAACAGCAGATCCATGCGGTTGGGGTCGACTTCGGTGATGCCCAGGCAATAGCACACGGCCGAATTGGCGGCAGAACCCCGTCCCTGGCACAGAATGCCGAGACTTCGGGCATGGCGAACGAGGTCCTGCACGGTCAGGAAAAACGGCTCGTAGCGCATCTCGGCGATCAAAGCCAGTTCCTGGTCCACCAGTGCCTGAATCTTGGCGGGCACCCCCGCCGGCCACCGCTGGTGCGCGCCGGATTCGGTCAATTCGCGTAGCCAGGACGTGGGGGTCTGCCCTGCGGGCACCAGCTCGGCCGGGTATTCGTACTGCAGCTCGTCCAGGGAGAACCGGCAACGTTCGGCAATCCTCACCGATTCTTCCAGCCATGCAGCGGGGTAGAGCGTCGCCAACCGCTGCTCGGAGCGCAGATGGCGTTCGGCATTGGGCTGCAGCCGGGTGCCGAGCATCTGCAGCGGGATCTTGAGGCGGATGGCGGTCAGCACGTCCTGCAGGGGCTTGCGAGAGCGGCGATGCATGTGCACGTCGTTGCAGGCGACGATCGGCAGGCCCAGGGTTTCACCCAGATGCCGCAGGGCGCACAGACGCTCCCGGTCGCGGCCCTCCATGAAGCGGCTCGCGCCGATCCACAGCCGCTGCGCGAACAGTGTCTGCAGGAAGCGACCGTCGGACGCAGGGCAGGACTCGCCGGGCAGCCAGATGCACAGGCATTCGGCCAAGGCCGCGTTGGCCAGATCTGTCCGATCGAGCCGGTAGTCGCCTTTGCCGGCCTGTTGTCGTGCTCGGGTGATCAAGCCGCACAGGCCGGCGTAAGCCGCGCGATCTGGGCAGAGCAGCACCAGCTTCAAACCGTCGGCCAAGGTGAATTCACTGCCGATAATGAGGTGAAGGGGATGGTCCCGGGTGGCCCGGTGTGCACGCACGACCCCCGCCACCGAGCATTCATCAGTCAGTGCCAGCGCGCGATAGCCCAGTTGGGCGGCTCGTGCCACCAGTTCCTCGGGGTGCGAGGCGCCCCGCAGAAACGTGAAACTGGAAACACAATGCAGTTCGGCAAAGCGTGCGTGTGACATGCCCCCGTCATCCCTCCAGCGCATCCAGCTGGATCAACAGGCCGGCCCCGGTCATCAGCCGAATACGCCGTGCACCGACCAGTGACCCCGGCGCAAATCGCGGAAGACCCACAGCAGGCGACCCTCGTGATCCAGTGCCTGGTAATAGTCGCGGCAGACTGCTTGCGGATCCCACCAACCGCTCTCGATGCGTTCGGCCGCGGCGATCACGCGCCAGTGCACGGCCGATGTCGGCACAGGTTCGGGCAACAGCCACAGGGGGCGCGGCGCGGCGGGTAGTGGATTGTGCCCGGGGTTGGCATGGGCCTGGCCGGCCTGTTCCGGGCGGTGATCATCGCCGAGCGAGAGGAAATTCAGGGCGTGCGCACCCAGCTGATTGCGCACTTCGTCGAGCAATTGCGACCAGCTGCGTTCATGTTCGGCATGCGTCTGGAAAAGATCCGGGGCAATAGGGTGATGCGGGTGCAGATCGAAACTGGCCAGTTCCAGGGCCACCACAGGGGCGGGCAAAGGATTGCGGGCCAGCTTTTCGTTCAGCAGTTGCGTGCTGTAGCGGCTGTCCTGGGTGGGTTCGGAGAGCTGCAGGGTCACCGCCGAAACCCGCTGGCGGGGGTGGAACAGCCGGAGGCGTATGCGAGTCGTCGCGGCGGCTCGCTGGGTCAGAAAACGACCCAACTCGCCCATCAGGGACGCCAGGATCGGCGTCAACCCGTCAAGCCCATCGGTTTCCAGGCCCAGTTCGACGCGGCGCCGAAACCGGGGTGGCTGTTGGTAGCGGCTCAACAGGGCGGGTGAGGCGCCAAGGGCCTCATCCAGTACATTCACCAGCGGACGGCCATGGCGGCGCGCCAGCCCATCCCGAGGCAATCGCCAGAGATCCCGTAACGTCCGGACACCGAGCGGAGACAATCGCTGCAGGGTTTTGGGCGCGACTGGCAAGGCGGACAGCGGGAGCGAGCCAAGCGCCGAACGCAAGGCTGTGGGTTCCAGGACAGTGGTTTCCTGTCCCGATCGCGCCAGCATCCAGGCCGCCAAGGGCGCTGGCGCAAGGGCGATGCGGCCGTGAACGCCCAGCTGGGCGAGCCTCTGGCGCATCTGTGAGATCAGGGATTCCGATCCGCCGAACAGACGCAGGCTACCACCCACCTCCAGCAGCACGGCATCCGGCCGATCGAGGCTGACCCAATCGCTGAAGCGCAGGCAATGCCGTGCCACTCGTCGCCGCCAGCGCATCTCGGCCCGGTGATCCCGGGCCTGTACCTGCAGTGAGGGGCAGAGGGCACAGGCGGCGGGCAGAGACATCCCGGGGAGAACGCCGTGACCTGCCGCATCATGGTTTGCGGCATGAACGACGGATTGGCCGCCCTGCGTGTGGATCACGGCGCCGGCGATTCCCGGTGGCCATGACAGGCCCTGCAGCGCCAGTTCGGGGAGGTGGATGCACAGCCACAGCTCCTGCCGGGCGAGCGGCGCGGCGGGCGGTATGTCGGGGTCGGAGAACGGGGCAGCAAGGGCGATGTTCGACATCGGTCATCTACTCAGGATCGTGCCGGGGCATCGGCCCGGCCCAGCTGGATGCAGCCCTGTTTCCAGCTGCCGCGCGCCTTGTTTACATGTACCCACAGCGCATCGGCCCGGTACGCCAATTCCAGTCGCACCGCCGCGGGCGAATGGGCCATTGTCTGCCGCAGGAACAGGATACCCAGTCCGCCACCGGCCTCGACTGCCAGTTGCAGACGCCGCAGGATTGTGGCGTCGCAGTGGGCCGGCCAGGTCATGACGATCCCGCAGGCGGGGTGGCGCAGGAGTTTTTCGAGGCACCACCACAGATCAGCCGGCACGACAGGATCGACGCAAAGGATGCGGGACAGATCCAGGCCAGCCTGAGTCAACCCGGGTGTGTAGGGGCGATAGGGCGGCGCGGCCCAGATGATCCAGCGCCCTTCTGCCTGTATTTGGCGCAGCGCGGGCAGCAGCAGGCGAATCTCAGCCAGTCCCGGCGTGGGCGTCTGGATTTCGATCAGCCGTCCCATGGGCCATCCACCCCCCGGCAGCAGGGCGTCCAGCTCAGGATGGCCTGTCGGGCGGAACGCCGAAGCCGGGGTGGACGTCCGCCCGCCCCGAAAGAGCGTCGGGCAGTCGGCCAGCAGTCGCTCCAGGCGGTCCATGGCTAATCGATGGTGGTTCGGATGACCCCGACCACGACACCCTCGATGACCAGCTCTTCCCGCGAGAGATCGACGGTCAGGATGGGGTAGTCGGGGTTGGCGGGCTCCAGATGGGCGATTTCGTCCCGCAGGCGGAGACGTTTGACGGTGGCCTCCCCGCCCCATCGCGCGACCACGATACGGCCATTCCAGGTCTCGGCGCTGCGCTGCACGGCCACGAGATCGCCATCCAGAATACCGGCATCGCGCATACTCATGCCCTGCACGCGCAGCAGGTAGTCGGCCTTGCCTTTGAACCAGCTCGGATCGATCGGTGCCTGCTTTTCGACATGCTCCTCGGCCAGGATGGGCTGACCGGCTGCAACCCGTCCGACAATCGGCAATCCGAGCCGGGGCGGGGACTTCAGCCGGATGCCGCGCGCTGCGCGCGGTGTCAGCTCCAGATGCCCCTTGCGCTGCAGGGCGCGCAACTGATCACGAACCGCATTGACTGAGGCGAATCCCAGTTCGCGCGCGAGTTCGGCCAAGGTGGGCGGCGCGCCGTCCTGCTCGATGGCCCGACCGATCAGGTCGAGAATCTGCTGCTGGCGGGGAGTGGGGCTGTTCATACTGTATAAATTTACAGTAGTTGAGCGGGTCTGGGCAAGCGGTGCTTGCGACTGGGCAGGCCCCCTGCGGTGCCCGGTCCCGTCTTGTGCGAGACCGGAGCGGTTCAGCGATGGCGGGGGGGCTGCCGGGTCACGGCCAAGGATCGCGTCCGGTCATGCCCGGCGCCACTGGTAGTGGTAGTAAAGCACCGGGATGACGATCAGGGTCAGCAGGGTGGAGACGAAGAGGCCAAAGATCAGCGAGACCGCAAGACCGCCGAAGATGGGGTCGTCGAGGATGAAGAATCCGCCCATCATCGCCGCCAGCGCGGTGAGAGCGATCGGTTTGGCGCGCACGGCAGCGGCGGCGATGGTGGCCTCGGCTAGCGGTTTTCCGGCCCCGACCTCCTGCTGGATGAAATCCACCAGCAGGATGGAGTTGCGCACGATGATCCCGGCCAGGGCCATCATGCCGATCATGGAGGGCGCGGTGAAGTGCTGGCCGAGCAGCGCATGGCCCGGAAGGATGCCGATCAGGGTCAGCGGGATCGGCACCATGATCAGCATTGGTACCGCATAGGACCGGAACTGCGCCACCACCAGCAGATAGATCAGCACCAGTCCGCCCAGGTAGGCGATGCCCATGTCGCGGAAGGTCTCGTAGGTCACCTGCCATTCGCCGTCCCATTTCAGGCTCCAGAGATAGGGTTCGTCTGGCTGGTGGGTCAGATACTGAATGAGCGGCGCGCCTTCGATGGGCGTTTCACCGAGTGTCGCGGCAATCGCCGCCAAGCCATACAGCGGGCTGTCGGTGGCACCGGTCACATCGCCCGTGACATAGACCACCGGCAACAGATCCTTGTGATGGATGGTCTGCTCGCGCGTGGTGTGCCGGACTGTGGCGATCTCGGACAGCGGCACCAGGGTCCCGGAGGCCGAGCGCAACCGCAGGCTGGCCAGCACATCGGCCCGGTCCTGCGCCCCGGATGGCAGTTCGACGCGGATCGGGACCGGATGTTTGGCCTGTTCGTCATGCAGATAGGACATGTCCTCCCCGCGCAGCGCGGCAGCGACGGCGGCGGCCACGGTCTGCTGGGAAATGCCGAGGCGTGCGGCGCGCGCGCGGTCCACCGCGACGACCAGTTTCCTCTGCGGTGCCTCGATGCTGTCATCTACGTCCACCACGTCCGGTGTGGCTTCGAAGACCTGTCGGACAGTCTGGGCGACGGCCATCTGCCGCGGGTAGTCGGGACCATAGATTTCGGCCACCAGTGGCGCCATCACCGGCGGGCCGGGCGGCACCTCGACCACCTTCACATTGGCGCCGAAGCGCCGGCCGATCTCGGCCAGCGGCGGCCGCACCGCCAGGGCGATGGCGTGCGAGCTGCGGTCGCGGTGATGCTTGTCCAGCAGATTGACCTGAATGTCTCCCTGATGGGGCGCACGCCGCAGGTAATACTGGCGCACCAGTCCGTTGAAGTTGATCGGCGCGGAGCTGCCGGCATAGAGCTGGTAGTTGGTGACCTCGGGCACGGTTTCCAGATGGTCGGCCAGGGCTTGCAGCACGCGATGGGTCTGTTCCACCGGCGTGCCCTCGGGCATGTCGAGCACCACCTGGAATTCGCTCTTGTTGTCCAGCGGCAGCATCTTCATGACCACGGCACGCATACCGACCAGCGCGAAAGACAGGCCGATGAGCAGGAGCATGGCCGCAATCAGCGTCCAGCGATTGCGCCCCCCCTGGGCACCGCCCAGAAAGGGCGTCATCACGCGCCGGAACGTCCGATGCAGGAAATCATCCCCCGGTTCAGTCGTCGCATGGGCCGGAGCGGCCTTGAGAAACAGGCGGCGATACAGCCAGGGGGTGAAGATGAAGGCCACGGCCAGCGAGATCATCATGCCGGTCGAGGCATTGATCGGAATCGGCTGCATGTAGGGGCCCATCAGGCCACTCACGAAGGCCATCGGCATCAGCGCGGCGATGACGGTGAAGGTCGCCAGGATGGTCGGGCCGCCGACCTCGTCCACGGCTGCCGGAATCGCCGCGGTCAGGGATTGTTGGCCCATGGCCATGTGCCGGTGAATGTTTTCCACCACCACGATGGCATCGTCGACCAGAATGCCGATGGAGAAGATCAGCGCGAACAGCGACACCCGATTCAGGGTGAACCCCCAGGCCCAGGAGGCGAACAGGGTCAGGGCCAGGGTGACGATGACCGCCGCCCCCACCACGAGCGCCTCCCGCCGGCCCAGGGCCAGCAGCACCAGCAGCACCACCGAGACCGTGGCGAAGATCAGCTTCTTGATCAGCGTCTGCGCTTTTTCCTGCGCGGTTTCGCCGTAGTTTCGGGTAATGGTCGCGTGGACGCCCTGGGGGAAGTAGATGCCGCGCATCTGCTCGAAGCGGTCGGTTACCGCCCGGGCCACGTCGACCGCGTTTTCGCCCGGCTTTTTGGACACGGCGAGGGTGACGGCCGGGTAGCGTCGGCCGGTGGCAGCGGCATCTCCATGGCCCGGCCCGATGCCGTAGGTCACATATTGAACGGGCTGATCGGGGCCTTCCTCGATCCGGGCCACCTCACGCAGGAAGACCGGCGCCCCGTCGTGAACACCGACGATGAGATTGGCCACTTCCTCGGGCGTGGTCAGGAAAGTGCCGGCCTGGACCAGGACTTCGTTGTTGCCGTCGACCAAGCTGCCGGCGTCGCTGGAAGCATTGGTGGCGGCCAGCGCCCGCCGCAGATCGTCCAGCGATAGGTTGTAGCCGGCCAGGCGGGTCGGATCGAAGGCCACGCGAACCACCCGTTCCGGTCCGCCGATGATGTCAATGTCGCGGGTGCCCGGTACGCGCTGGATTTCGGTTTCCACGGTGCGAGCGATGCGCAGCAGGTCGGCCGCGGTGATGTCGGGGTTCTCGCTCCAGAGCGTTCCGGCGGCGATCGGGACATCGTCGATGCCTTTGGGTTTGATCAGCGGCTGGCCGACCCCGGCCTTGGGCGGCAGCCAGTCCTGATTGGAGTAAAACGCGTTGTAGAGGCGGACGATGGCCTCGGTGCGCGGTTCGCCTACCTTGAATTGGACGGTCAGCGCCGCCATCCCGGGGGTCGAGGCCGAATAGATGTGCTCGACGCCCTGGATTTCCGAGATGATCTGTTCGGCCGGCGTGGCGACCAGTGATTCCACCTCGGCCGCCGCAGCGCCGGGATAGGGAATGAAGACGTTGGCGAAGGTGACGTCGATCTGCGGCTCTTCTTCGCGGGGAGTGATCAACACCGCGAACAGACCGAGCAGGAGGCCGGTCAGCGCCAGTAGCGGTGTGATTTCCGATTGCAGGAACGCTTGGGCAATGCGTCCCGAAATCCCCAGTCGCACCGGCTCAGGACCGTTCATCGGGTTTCCTCGCGCCGATCAGTCTGCTTGTAGGCGATGGCTGCGGCGATCGGGTCGGTCGCAATCCGTTCACCGGCATCGAGTCCCGCCAGCACCGGCACCCGATCCTCGGCGGTTGGCGTTCCAACGCGCAGATAGCGCAGCTCGATCCGGCCCTGCTCGTCCACCACATAGGCACCGGTCAGCTCGCCGCGACGCAGCAGTGCGGTTTCCGGGATGAGCAGCCGATTGTCTTCTCCGCTGACGAACGCGATCTTGACCAGCGTGCCCGGAAAAGCGCCGTAATCGCCGCTGGGCAGATCGACACGGACCTGAAAGGTGTGGGTCAGCGGATCGGCCGTCGGCGGAAAACGAATCGACTCGGCAGGCAGCGAACGGCCGTCAGGGAGGATGATGCGTGCCTTTCGATGCTTGCGCAGCGGGCCGACATGTTGCTGGGGGATCGCCACCACGGCGCGCAGACGCTCCAGCGAAACGCCGGTCATCAGGGGCTTGCCCGGCGCTACGGTTTCACCGATCTGCACGAGCCGGGCCACGACAATGCCGGGATAGGGCGCGCGCACTACGGTGTAGCCGAGATCCTCGCGCGCCTGATCGAGCGCGGCCCGGGCGGCATCGACTCGAGCGCGGGCGGCGCTGAGGTCCGCCGCCGCCTTGTCGTAATCGGCCTTGGCGATCAGCTTCTTGTCATAGACCGCCTTGATCCGCCCATAAGTGAGCTGCACTTCGGCCAGTCGGGTCCGGGCTTCGGCCAGGACCGCTTCGGCGGCGACCGTTTGCGCGCGCTGCTCGGTTCCGGTGAGGCGCACGATGACGGCGTTCTTCTCTACATGATCTCCGATGTCATAGAGAATTTCCGTCACCCGACCGCGGGTCTGGGCGGCGACGGTGGACTGTTCGATGGCTTCCAGCGTGCCATCGAAGGCCGCTTCGCGGGCGACCGAGGCGCGTTCGGCGACAACGGTGCTCAGCGGTGCGGGCTGATCGGCAGCAGCGGGTGCGGTCATCGTCGCACCGGACAGCAAGGTCAGTGTGATCAGCAACGGGCCAAAACGCATGACGGTCGGCATGGCGGTCTCTCGATGGGTGGCAGTGCGTGCTCAGTCGGTTTGACCTGAGAAGGAAAAGGCTGCGCCGGGCTGGACGCCAAGGCGTTGCAGAATCACGGCCAGCGGGCAAAAACCACTGAAGGAGGATTGCAGAAGATTGGCCCCGACAAAGGCCGTCAGCCACAGCCAGTATCCGCTGTGCAGCTGTGACAGGATGAGCGACAGCAGCACCATGCCGCCGGCGACGCGCAGCACCCAGCGATCGATGTTGGAGTCGGTGTGGGTCATGACGATCTCCTTGTGGCAAGCGGCGTGAAAACCCAATCAGCCGGAACGTGTGCCTGCGCCTCAGGCTGGGATTCAGTTTTGATCATGATGAGGGCGCGCAAAAATGCGCATGCAAGACCTGGATCAAGTCGAGGGCTGGTCCGGGCATGACACGATAGAAAATCGTCTGTGATTCGCGCCGGGTGGCGACCAGATCGTCCTTGCGCAAGACCGCCAGATGCTGGGATAGCGCGGACTGCGACAGTGGGATCCGCGCGTTCAGCGCCCCGACAGACAGCTCGCCCTCGGCCAGGGCGCAAAGAATCTGCAGGCGATGGGGGTTGGCCAGTGCCTTCAACAGATCTGCGGCCGTATGGGCATGCGTGCTCATTTCGGCGGCTGAAGGCAGGGTCACGTCGGTCGGCCAGCTATTCATGATTTAAACCTAAATTAGGTATTGCTAAATAAGTTTCGAAAAATATAATGAAGTTCACCGGCGGATGCAAATCCCCGCTCAGTGGATCAGAGGAGACTCCAATGGCACATGTGGTCGTGATCGGAGCAGGGCTTGGTGGAATGCCTGCCGCCTACGAGTTGCGCAATGCATTGGGTGCCGGGCATGCGGTGACCTTGATCAATGCCGCCGAGCATTTCCAGTTCACGCCCAGCAATCCTTGGGTGACCGTGGGCTGGCGCAAGCCGGAGCAGGTTCTGGTGCCCATTCGCCCGGTCGTCGAGAAAAAGGGCATCGGTTTCATCGCCCAGGCCGTGACTGCGCTGGATCCGCAGGCGAACCAGCTGACTCTGGCCGACGGGCAGACAGTCGATTACGACTATCTCGTGATCACCACAGGCCCGCAGTTGGCCTTCGATGAAATTCCCGGACTGGGGCCGTCCGGGCATACGCACAGCGTGTGCACCACGCCCCACGCAGAGCAGGCCGGCGCGGCTTACGAGGCGTTTCTGCGGAATCCCGGCCCGGTCGTGGTGGGCGCGGTACAGGGTGCCAGCTGTTTCGGACCCGCCTATGAGTTCGCCATGATTCTCGATGCGGATTTGCGTCGCCGCCGCATGCGGGACCGGGTGCCGATGACCTTCGTTACCAGCGAGCCCTACATTGGACACATGGGATTGGGTGGCGTCGGCGACTCCAAGGGCCTGCTGGAGTCCGAGCTGCGTCAGCGCCACATCAAGTGGATCACCAACGCCAAGGTTGACGCTGTGGAGGCGGATCACGTCAAGGTTACGGAACACGATGAGCGCGGTGAGCCGATTCGGGCGCACGAGCTGCCTTCCGTCTATACGATGTTCATTCCCGCGTTCAAGGGTGTTGATGCCGTGGCGACGGTTCCGGGGCTGTGCAATCCCCGCGGCTTCGTGTTGATTGATGCGTATCAGCGCAACCCGACCTATCCGAACATCTATTCGGCCGGTGTCTGCGTGGCCATTCCACCGGTTGAAGCGACGCCGGTACCGACGGGTGCACCCAAGACCGGATACATGATCGAATCGATGGTCACGGCCATCGTGCACAACATCAAGGACACCATCGAAGGGCGGGAACCCGGCCATAAGGCCACCTGGAACGCGATCTGTCTGGCCGATCTCGGTGACGATGGCGTGGCGTTCGTGGCCCTGCCGCAGATTCCACCGCGCAATGTCACCTGGGCGAAGCAGGGCAAGTGGGTGCACTGGGCGAAAGTTGCCTTTGAAAAGTATTTCCTGCGCAAGATGAAAACCGGCAACTCCGAACCCATCTTCGAGAAATATGTGCTGAAGGTGCTGGGGATCGTGCGTCTGAAAGGGTGATTGGTATGAAATCCATGGTGCTGTTCCTGCTCGGGCTCATGGTTCCGGTCGCCGCAGCTGCAGCAACCGAGGATGCGCGCCGTGTGCAGTCTGTCGAGATCGTCGAGCGATTCCAGGAAACCCTTGGTCAGCGGCTCAAGCAGGCACTGACAGCCGGCGGGCCGGTTGCGGCCATCGCTGTCTGCCAGCGCGAAGCGCCGGCGATCGCCGCGCGTCTGTCTGCAGAAACCGGGGCGCGGGTCGGGCGCACGGCGCTCAGGGTGCGCAACCCGGCCAATCAACCGGATGCGGATGCGCGTGCGGTTTTGGAGCGATTCGATCAGGCGATACGTGCCGGCGTCGAACGTCCACCTGAGTCCTTCGAGGTCATGCGGGATGGCCAGGCCCGCTATCTCAAGGCCATCGTGACCCAACCGATCTGCCTGAACTGCCACGGCGCCACGGTTGACCCGCAAGTCGAACAGGCGCTGGCCCGACACTATCCGGACGATCAGGCTCGGGGATATGCCGCCGGTGATCTGCGGGGCGCATTTTTCGTTCACTGGCCTGCATCCCGGGGAGGAGATTGAGCATGATTCGCATCTGCCCGCACTGTGGCGCCAAAAACCGTGTTCCGGAACGTCATCTGGCCGATCGCGGGCAATGTGGCGCGTGTCGGCAGCCCCTGCCGGCACTGGCCGAACCGCTGGAGGTCGATGACGCCCAGTTCCGCACCGTGGTCGAATCCGCCCGGGTGCCGGTGCTGGTCGATTTCTGGGCGCCGTGGTGCGGCCCCTGCATGATGGCCGCTCCAGAGGTGGCCAAGGCCGCTGCAGCGTTGGCGGGCCGGGCACTGGTCGTGAAGGTGAACACCGAGCAGCAGCCGGAGCTGGCGGCTCAATACCGGGTGCGCAGCATTCCGAACTTCGCCTTGTTTCGCGCCGGCCAGCTGGTGCGCCAGCAAGCCGGCTTGCTCAACCTGCAACAGCTTGAGCAGATGGTGGTCGCGCCATGAGCCGGATCGGTCACCCGGAGGCCGGGAGATGGATCAGCGGGCCACACGCCCCCGCAACCTCCATCGAGGTTGCCGTGTCGCCCGCGGCGGAACGCATTACGCCCGGGACGCCGGCCCGAGCGCTGTCCCTCATGGGGCGGCACAAGCGGAAACAACGCATGCGCCGGCGATATGCCAGCTTGTGGGTCGCGGTATTTTTTGTCAGCCCGGTGTGGGCGGGAGAGCTTGCCGCAATGCTGCGAGAGACCCAGACCCATCCGGCGCTGGCCGCGGCGTCCAGTCGGGTCGTGGCCGCAAAGGCGCAGGTTTCGGCCGCGACCCGGCGCTATCTGGGCTCGGGCGGTGTCATGGCCGAAGCTGCGCGCTACGAGGATCAGCGCTTCGTCGGGGTGCTGTCGCCGCAGGCCTTCGCGCGACCCCCGTTCGCGCGGGATCTGATGACCTATGGGGTTTCCTACAGTGTTCCGGTCGATTGGGCCGGGGCGATCGGTGCGGCGCGTCAGGCCGGCGAATCGGATCTGGCGGCGGCGCGGTTGGCCGAACGGCAGGTGGCCTTGATGAAGCTGCATGCGGCAACCTCGGCCTATGTGCGCTTGCAGGCCCTGCTCAGCCAGCGCGAGGTCCTCGCGGTCCAGCGCGAACGCGTGGGTCAGACCGTCGAGCGGGTGCAGGCGCAGGTTCAGACCGAGCAGGCATCCACTGCGCAGCTGCGTCTGGCGCAGGCCGAGCTGGCTCGTCTGCGATCGGATGAAGTGCGCCTCGATGGTCAGGTCGCCACGCAACAGGCTGTACTGGAGGAAGCCATTGGGCGCCGTCTGCTGCCAGCCACGAATGCGATCGACATCCCGCTGTGGGGAGACGAGCCGGTGGGCGATCTGTTGCCGATTGGTCTGGCTGGTGCGCAGGCGGACTCGGCTGCCGCCCAGGTGCAGGCGCTGCGCCGGTCTTTGTGGCCGGCGCTGGCCGCGCGCGGCGAGTATCTGCAATTCGACAGCGGTAACGCAGACCCGGACGCTTGGAGCGTATCTGCGCGGATGACGATACCGATCGACCCGGCGAGCTGGAAACGTGTCGACGTGGCTCGGGCCCAGGCCGAAGCGGCGATGCATGCGCGGCAGGCGGTGCATCGCCAAGTGCAGGAAGACTGGACGGCGCTGCAGTCGGCCTATGAAAGCGCCCGCGCCGACGCCGAGGCCTTGTCAGTCGAAACCACGGCGCGCCGAGAGGTGGTCGACGTTCAGGCCGAACTGCAGCGGGTCGGTCTGGTGTCTCTGGAGGATTTCCTGCGCCAGCAGCGTGATCTTCTGGAATCGGAGGCGCGTCTGACGCAGGCCCGGGCCGGCGCGGCTGTCGCCTGGTCAGCGGCCCAGGTACTGCGTGGTGTGGCGGTCGAGACCTACATCGCCGGGCTGGATGACGCGTCGATGTCGCCTTGATGGGCGTGTCGACAATCCGACAACTCGGAGCGATATGTCGTGTTTGCCACCTTGGTGGACGGCTCAGCCAGGGGTCCGGCGTGACTGCATCCAGGCGCCAAGCAGCATCGCGGCGACAAACGGAATGGCTTCGGCCGGATTGATCAGCAATGCCGCCACCGCGGGTCCCGGGCAGTATCCAGCGATGCCCCAGCCGATGCCGAACAGCGCGGCGCCACCCAGCAGCCGGCGGTCGATGTCGTGATAATCGGGAAGGCTGAACGTGGACGCCCATAGTGGGCTTCTCCGCCGGAATACCAAGGGGAAGCCGACGGCCGTTACCAGCACCGCGCTGCCCATCACGAGGGCGAGACTCGGATCCCAGTCGCTGCGCACATTGAGAAACGCGATGACTTTGTGCGGATTGACCATCTGCGCCATGAACAGGCCGATGCCGAACAGAAGCCCCGCGACGAATGCCGCTGCAAGCGCTCTCATGGCAGGATGTTCAAAGCGTGGCGCAGCGTGAACACTGTCAGCATGGCCACAGTCATAAAGGTCATGGTCGCGGCCAGCGAACGTGGGGAGCGCCGCCCCAGCCCGCAGACGCCGTGTCCACTGGTGCAGCCATTGCCCATCCGGGTGCCGTAGCCCACCAGATAACCGGCTGTCAGCAATGCCAGCAGAGGAAAGCCTTGGCGGGGTTCGAATGCCAAGCGTTCCATGGGGCGCATCAGCAGGGTGCCGAGCAGCAAGCCGCCGAGGAAAGCCCAGCGCCAGCCCTGTTCGCCGGGTCGGCTGGGGAGTAATCCGAAGACGATGCCGGTGATTCCGGCAATGCGGCCGATCGCCAGGAGGAGCATCAGGGCGCTGACGCCGATCAGCAAGCCGCCGGCGACCGCGGTATAAGGGGTGAAGGAAGTCATGAGCGGCGTATTACTCTGAAGATTCTGGAAAGGTGCCGTATTCTAAACGCTTTACGCGAGAATGGTTCCCCAAGAGCGCGTGCGGTGCGGCCTCCAGCCGCCGGATCGCTTCGCCGTTCCCCTAGTGGCTTTTGGGGTTGATGTATACTCGCAGAAGGCATGTCGGCGGATCGCCGCCGTGTGCGCAGGTTGACCTTGTCGAAGCGAAAGTGGCGGAATTGGTAGACGCGCTGGATTTAGGTTCCAGTGGGCTGGCCCCGTGAGAGTTCGAGTCTCTCCTTTCGCACCAGGTCAGGTGGTACGCGATTTGGATGCATGCTCGTGGGCGAGCCTGCAATGAATGAATTTGTCGTTGGAGAAAGAACGAATGCAGAGCGCAGTAGAGGTGACCGGGGCCCTGGAACGGCGGATCCGGGTGCAGGTTCCGGCCCAGGAAGTGGATCGTCAAGTGGAGGATCGGCTGCGCTCGTTGGGCCCGCGTGCCAAGATCAAGGGTTTTCGTCCCGGAAAAGCCCCAATTTCGGTGATCCGCCGCCAGTACGGCGACCAGGTGCGCCAGGAAGTAGTGGAGGAGGTGCTGCGGACGTCCTATGCCAACGCAATCCAGGAACAGGGGCTGCAGCCCGCGGGGTCGCCGCAGATCGAGGCTGAATCCTTGGCGCCCGGCGCTGATCTGGCCTATACGGCTGTGGTGGAAGTCTATCCTCAGATCGAATTGGTCTCCGTCGAGTCACACAAGCTCGAGCGCCCCCAGGTGACGATTGGCGAGGAAGACGTCGAGCGTGTGCTGGGTCAGATTCGTGAACAACAGGCGCATTTCCATGCGGTCGAGCGGCCGGCGCAGTCGGGCGACCGGATCAAGATGGATTTCGAGGGCACCATCGACGGCGAGGCGTTCTCGGGAAACCGTGGCGAGAGCGTTGAGATCGAGCTTGGGGCAGGACGGTTGCTGGCGGATTTCGAGAACGCTTTGCTGGGTGCGACGTCGGGGCAGACTCTGGATATCGATCTGACCTTCCCCGAGGACTATCCATCCGCTGAGGTGGCCGGCAAGACGGCGGTGTTCAAGGTCACCGTCCATGAGGTGGCTGAAAAGCATCTGCCGGAACTGACCGACGAACTGGCGCTTCAGGCCGGTGTCACAGAAGGTGGGATTGCGACTTTGCGAGAGCGCATTCGCGAGCGCCTCGAGGCGCAAGCCGAGCAGGCTGTCCGCGCGCAGATCAAGGAAAAGGTCATGGATCTTCTCCTGTCGCTGCATGACATTCCGGTGCCGAGCGCGCTGCTTGAGCAGGAAGTCGACCGTCTTGCGTCGGAAATGGCGCAGCGCATGGGGCTACAGACGCAGCAAAGTAACCAGCTGCCCCGGGAAATCTTTGCCGATCGTGCGCAGCGGCGCGTGGCGCTGGGTCTGATCGTTGGTGAGTTGATCAAGCAGGAAGCGATTCAGCCTGACCCCTCGCGGGTCGATAGTGTGATCGAGTCTCTGGTTGCCAACCATGAACAGCCGGATGCGTTGGCGCAAGCCTATCGCGGAAACCGCGAAGTGATGCAGCGCATCCAGGGGATCGTCCTGGAAGATCAGGTTGTCGATCTCCTGCTGGAAAAAGTGGATGTGGTTGACGTGGCCACATCTTTCGAGGAGTTGATGTCCCGCGCCAACAGCGCGGCAGGAGAGGAAATGTGATGCCCTCGCCCCATTCCGAAAGCATGTTGTCCCCGCAGGCGAACCTCGTCCCGATGGTGGTGGAGCAGACTCCGCGCGGGGAGCGTGCCTTCGACATCTTTTCGCGCTTGCTGAAAGAACGGCTGATCTTCGTTGTGGGGCAGGTTGAAGACCACATGGCGAACCTGATTGTCGCCCAACTCCTGTTTCTGGAATCGGAGAATCCGGACAAGGACATCCACCTGTACATCAATTCGCCGGGTGGGTCGGTGACCGCCGGGTTAGCGATCTACGACACGATGCAGTTCATCAAGCCGGCGGTCAGCACGATCTGCGTCGGGCAGGCGGCCAGCATGGGCGCTGTGCTGCTCGCGGCGGGAGCCAAAGGCAAGCGCTATTGCCTGCCGCACTCGCGCATGATGATCCATCAACCCCTCGGCGGATTTCAGGGACAGGCTACGGATTTCGAAATCCATGCCCGCGAAATCCTGCTCATTCGAGATCGACTCAATGCCATCCTGGCCCGGCATACCGGTCAGGATCTTTCCCAGATTGCACAGGACACCGATCGCGACCGGTTCATGAGCGCTGAGCAGGCCATGGCCTATGGCCTTGTGGATGCTATTTTGACCAACCGCGACAATCCGCAGGACGAAGCATAAGGCGGGCTTGGGCAGATTTATATTTGTGGCACGATTGGTGCAAAACCATGATGGCCAAGTGGTTTACGGTGAGGTTCTGACATGAGCGAAGACACGCGCGGCAAAGGCAATGAGAGCGGCAAGTTGTTGTACTGCTCTTTTTGCGGGAAAAGTCAGCATGAGGTCCGCAAGTTGATTGCCGGGCCATCGGTCTTCGTCTGCGATGAATGTGTCGAGCTGTGCAATGACATCATTCGCGAGGAACTGCAGGATAAGGCTGAATCTGACCGCAATCGGCTGCCTAAGCCGATGGAAATCAAGAAGGTTCTGGACGAATATGTGATCGGTCAGGAATCGGCCAAGAAAATCCTCGCGGTTGCCGTTTACAACCATTACAAGCGAATCCAGGTCAAGGGGGGCGGCAAGGATCAGGTCGAATTGTCCAAGAGCAATATCCTCTTGATCGGACCGACCGGTTCGGGGAAAACCCTGTTGGCCGAAACCCTGGCCCGGATTCTCAATGTGCCATTCACCATTGCTGATGCAACGACACTGACTGAAGCGGGTTATGTCGGTGAGGATGTGGAGAACATCATCCAGAAGCTGTTGCAGAAGTGCGAGTACGACGTCGAGAAGGCTCAGACCGGCATCGTTTACATCGATGAAATCGACAAGATTTCCCGGAAGTCGGATAACCCGTCCATTACTCGGGATGTTTCGGGGGAAGGTGTTCAGCAGGCGCTCTTGAAGCTGATCGAGGGCACGATGGCGTCTGTTCCGCCGCAGGGCGGTCGTAAACATCCGCAGCAGGAGTTCCTGCAAGTCGACACTCGCAACATCCTGTTCATCGTTGGCGGTGCTTTCGCTGGTCTGGATAAAGTGATTGCGCGCCGCACCCAAACCGGTGGGATCGGGTTTTCGGCGGATATCAAACGCCCTGATTCGGACCGTGAAATAGGGCATTTGCTCAGCGGTGTGGAACCTGATGACCTCGTCAAGTACGGCCTGATTCCCGAATTTGTGGGTCGTCTGCCGGTCGTTGCCACGCTTGAGGAGCTTGATGAGGCGGCACTGATGCGGATTCTCGTCGAGCCCAAAAATGCGCTTTCGCGGCAGTATCGCCGGCTGTTTGAAATGGAAGGATGCGAGCTCGAATTTACCGACGAGGCGTTGCGCGCGGCTTCCCGCAAGGCCATGGAACGACGGACTGGGGCCCGAGGATTGCGGACGATTCTCGAAACGGCATTGCTGGATGTGATGTACGAATTGCCGTCCATGAGCAACGTTCGCAAGGTCGTCGTCGATGTGGGGACGATTCTGGGTGAGTCGAAGCCCTACATCCTGTATCGCAACGAAAATCCCGACCTGCCTTCCCAACAGGCCGCCGCGGTGGAATGAGGCATAGACGGGGATGGCTTGAATCCGCTCAGGATCATCCCCATATCGATTGTGCAGATTTCCATCCGGAAATCATCGATGGCTCGCTGTTTCGGTACCGTGGTGCCGGGCGCGGCCCTGTGAGGTGATGACGCATGAAGCCAGAAGATTCCCTGCCGCTTGTGGCGGAAGGCCCCCAGTTTACGGCACCGCTACTGCCCCTCAGGGACGTGGTGGTCTATCCCCATATGGTGATTCCGCTGTTTGTCGGGCGGGAAAAGTCCATTCGAGCGCTCGAGGCGGCCATGGAGGGGGATCGAAAGGTCCTTCTGGTCGCGCAGACCAGCGCGGAAAAGGATGATCCGGCTCGGGAAGATCTTTACGAACTGGGCGCCGAAGCCACCATTTTGCAGTTACTGAAGTTGCCGGACGGCACGGTCAAGGTACTGGTCGAGGGCTTGCGACGGGCCCAGCTGGAGCATGTCGATGTGGCTGCGGAGGGGTATCTGAACGGCCAGTATCGTGCCGTTGCCAACATGGGTTATGAGAAGAGCCGAGAACTTGAGGTGTTGGTCCGGTCAGTACTCAATCTGTGTGATCAGTTCGTCAAACTCAATAAAAAGATTCCCCCCGAGGTCCTGACAACTTTGGCGGCGATCGACGATGCCGGCCGTCTTGCCGATACCATCGTGGCGCACATGTCGCTCAAAGTCGAACAGAAACAGGAAGTACTCGAGTTGCAGGACGTGGCCCGACGGCTGGAACGGGTCATGGCACTGATCGAGACGGAGATTGATCTGCTGCAGATCGAGAAACGCATCCGTGGGCGCGTGAAGGCACAGATGGAAAAGAGCCAGCGCGAGTATTACCTCAACGAGCAGATGAAGGCGATTCAGCGCGAAATCGGCGAGCTTGAGGATGCGCCCGGGAACGAGATGGATGAGCTGGCACGCCGGATCGAGCAGGCCGGAATGTCTGCTGATGCGCAGCAAAAGGCTGAGTCCGAACTGGCCAAGTTGCGCATGATGTCCCCCATGTCTGCAGAGGCGGGCGTTGTACGCAATTATCTCGATGCGTTGATCTCCGCGCCATGGAGCAAGAAAACGCGCGTGCGTTCCGATCTGTCTCGTGCCGAGCGGGTGCTGGACGAGGATCACTATGGCCTTGAAAAGGTGAAGGAACGGATCATCGAGTATCTTGCCGTGCAAAAGCGCGTTCGCAAGCTGAAGGGTCCAATTCTGTGCCTGGTCGGGCCGCCGGGTGTCGGGAAAACCTCGCTGGGACGGAGTATCGCGCGCGCGACCAACCGGAAGTTTACCCGCATGGCGTTGGGTGGGGTGCGCGATGAGGCCGAAATTCGAGGCCACCGCCGCACATACATCGGCTCCATGCCGGGGAAGATTCTGCAGAACCTTTCCAAGGTGGAAAGCCGTAATCCGTTGTTTCTTCTGGACGAAGTGGACAAGATGGCGATGGATTTTCGCGGGGATCCGGCCTCTGCCTTGCTTGAGGTGCTTGATCCTGAACAGAACCACGCCTTCAACGACCATTATCTGGAGGTCGATTTCGATCTGTCCGATGTGATGTTCGTGGCCACCGCCAATACGCTCAACATTCCGGCTGCGCTGCTGGACCGGATGGAGGTGATTCGACTGGCGGGGTATATCGAGGATGAGAAGCTGCATATTGCCCAGCAGCACATTGTGCCGCGCCAACGGGAAAAGCATGGCCTGTCCGAGGCGGAGTTGAGTCTGAGTGAAGAGGCGCTGCGCCATGTCATCCAGCACTACACGCGCGAGGCCGGTGTTCGTAACCTGGAACGGGAAATCGCCAAGATTTGCCGCAAGGTGGTTAAGCGTCTGGCGCTCGATTCGAGCCTGAAAGGTGTGGAAGTTACTTCGGCGAATCTGGTTGATTTCCTTGGGGTAACCCGCTATCGCCACGAACTTGCAGAGCAGGATGATGCAACCGGTCGCGTCACGGGACTGGCCTGGACCGAGGTCGGCGGCGAATTGCTCACTATTGAGTCAGCGGTGGTTCCCGGCAAGGGCAAGTTGATCCATACGGGCTCTCTGGGTGAAGTGATGCAGGAGTCGATTCAGGCAGCGTTGACGGTTGTGCGTTCGCGGGCAGCCTCTCTGGGGATTGATGCCGAGTTTCATCAGAAAAAGGATATTCACCTGCATATGCCGGAAGGTGCCATTCCGAAGGATGGTCCGAGTGCAGGCATCGGGATGGTCACCGCGTTGGTCTCTTCGCTGACGAGTATTCCCGTGCGTTCCTCGGTCGCCATGACGGGCGAGATCACCTTGCGGGGTGAAGTCCTGGCCATTGGTGGATTGAAGGAAAAGCTGATTGCCGCTCATCGCGGCGGCATCAAGACCGTGTTGATCCCTCACGAGAATGCCAAGGACTTGATTGAAATCCCTGAAAACGTGAAATCGGATCTCGAGATCGTTCCGGTGCGCTGGATCGACGAGGTGCTTGAGCGGGCATTGTCCCGTTTGCCCATGCCGGAGGAGACCGGGGTGGGGGGTATCGTCCCGATGAAGGAAACCGGAAGTGGAGAGTCTGCGCTGCGGTCTCATTGAACGGTGGGAATTTTGCAAATTCTTGGATTTCGAGGTCAAAAAAAGGGATCGGTGCTCAAAATTGAGCTGAGCAGCCCAAAGCACCGCGATTGACACGGATTTTCAGGGATTGCTATAAAGAACGCTCTCAGTTCGACAGCATGGCCTGATTCGGGTAAGCCTTTTTCCATCCGGGTAGGAACCGACTGAATTCCCGCATTGCGCTTGGATGCGGCAGGGTCAAGAAATCTAGGAGAATTATGCGGTATGAATAAAACTCAGTTAATTCAGGAGATCGCCGCCAAGGCTGATCTGAGCAAGGCAGAGGCGACACGGGCCTTGGATGCGTTCGTCGATGTCGTGACGGACGCCCTTAAAGAGGGGGAACAGGTCTCGCTTGTGGGCTTTGGGACCTTTGGGACGCGAGAGCGTGCAGCCCGCACGGGCCGTAATCCGCAAACCGGCGAAACGATTTCGATCAAGGCCAGCAAATCTCCTGCCTTCAAGGCTGGTAAAACGCTTAAGGATGCTATAAACTAGCCAGCTTTCCAGGGTGCTTAGCTCAGTTGGTAGAGCGTCGCCCTTACAAGGCGAGGGTCGGGGGTTCAAGTCCCTCAGCACCCACCAGCCGGGAAAAGTTTCAGGAGTGGTAGTTCAGTCGGTTAGAATACCGGCCTGTCACGCCGGGGGTCGCGGGTTCGAGTCCCGTCCACTCCGCCATATTGTGAAGGGCGCCAACAAGCGCCCTTTTTTTTGTCAACTCCAGGTTCCATACTTCCCGGTCTTTCGAGGTTCGGTGAACGTCTTCCCCACAAGAACGCCTGTCGTTTCTCCCGGTCTTATACTCCTTAACTAGAAAAGCTGAGGGATGCCACTGATGATGCAGTTCATTCGCGAGCGCTCCAAAGGCCTGTTGAGCTTCCTGCTGCTGGGTTTTATCGCGCTCACTTTTGCGTTATGGGGAATCAATTCGTATTTCACTGGCCCGACAGGCAATGCGGTGGCGAAGGTCGGTGCGCGCACGATCACGGCCGATGAATTCAGTCGCTTCTATCAGCAGCAATATCGTCAGGTTCAGTCCCTTTATGGCGATGCGTTTCGGCCCGAAATGGTCGATGAGGCCGCATTCAAGCGCAAGGTACTGGATGCCATGATTGCCGATGCGTCCCTGCGCCAGCACTTGATTCAGCAGCGGATGGTGATTACTGATGCCCAGTTGGCCGAGGCAATCAACCAACTGCCCACCTTTCAGGAAAACGGTGAGTTTTCGCCATCGGTCTATCAGCAATGGCTGCAGGCCCGGGGATATTCGCCTGCGGCGTTTGAAAACGAGCTTCGCGGGTCTTTGCTGACTGAACAAGTCAGGGCGGGGGTCCGCAATACGGCCTTTGTGACCCCGAAAGAGCTGGAAGGTGTAGTAGAGTTAACCGAGCAGCAGCGGGACATCGCGGTGATGGGTGTCACGCTGGCCTCCCTCACGTCGCAGGTGACGGTGACGGACGCTGCGCTTGAAGCGTTCTACCAACAGAATACGGCCTTGTTCGAAACCCCGGATCGCGTTCGCGTCAACTATGTGCGGGTAGAGCGCGAAGCATTGGCCGAGCAGATCCAGCCGAATGAAACAGCGCTGCGCGAGCTGTATCAGCGAGAGAAAAATCGCTTTGGCACCCCTGAGCGGCGTCGTGTTCGCCACATTCAGGTGAAAGACGAGTCAACGGCTCAGGCGCTAGCCCAGCGGTTGAAGGAATCGCCTGAGTCGTTCGCAACGCTCGCTCGGGAGAAGTCCGAGGATTCCGGCAGCGCTTCGAAGGGTGGGGATCTGGGTTGGGTTGAGCCCGGCATGCTGCCGACGACTCTTGACCAGGCGGCATACATGGCGGAGCCGAAAGAGCCCGTTGGTCCCATCAAGAGCCCGGATGGGTATCACCTGCTCTGGATCGATTCGGTTGAGGCCGGAAAGCAGGAGTCCTTCGAACAGCTACGTGGCAAACTGCTTGAGGAATATCGCAACGAGCAGCTGAGTGCACGTTGGAACGAGCTGATCGAAACGATCGAAACCGTCAATTTCGAGCAGCCATCGTCCCTCGATCCGGTGGCTAAGCTGGCCAATTCGCCCATCAAGACGACGGACTGGTTCACCCGTGATGTGGGTGACGCGCCAGCCAACTCGCCTCGGTTTCGCGAGGCCAGCTTCTCAGAAGAGGTGTTCAAGGATGGGCTGAACAGCGCGCTCATCCAATTGGATGAGGATTCTATGGTGGTTGTTCGCCTGGAGGATCATCAGCCGAGCCGGGTACCTCCGTTGAAGGAAATCCACGCTCAGGTTCGTGAAGCCTATTTGAAGGCCGAAGCCATCAAGCTGGCAGATCAGAAAATTCAACAGGCGGAACAGGCATTATCTGAAGGGAGTTCACCTGCGGAGGCCGCAGCCGAAATCAAAGGGAACTACCGTGAAATCGGTTGGATTGACCGGCAAGGCGGGAAGAATCTTCCGGTCGAAGTCACGACCAAAGCCTTCGCTCTGGCTCCACCGGAGGACGGGCAGCTGAGTTATGAGCGGGTGATTTTGCCGAACGATGATCGTCTCTTGATCCTGGTGCGTGAGGTCAAGGATGGCGATGCCCGGGCAGTCGACCAAGCCACACTGGATAAGATGCGCAAGCGGGTTTCGGAGGTGCGCGGTGATCAGGTCTTGGCGCTCTATCTCGAGGCGCTGAAGAAGACGGTGAAGGTCACCACCTACCCCGATCGACTCTAGACCGGGCTTATGCGGAATCCGCTACGCTGGCCGTCACACATCCAGATCCTGGTTGCCCTGATCTCGGGGGCGGCGGTCGGTCCGCTTCTGGCGGGTGAGCAGGGGCTTATTGGGCCGGCCTTGGGTGAAGGGCTTGCGCAGGTCGGACAGCTTTTTCTGAGCGCGCTCAAGATGCTGGTGATCCCCCTGATCATGGCATCCATCATTGCTGGGTTGAATCAGGAAGGGAGCCGTTCACCCTTGGGGCGCATGGGTTGGACGACCTTGGTCTTCTATATCGCGACAGGCCTGATCGCGGTGACCGTTGCAATTGTCCTGGCCAATTGGATTCGCCCTGGCGAACTCAATGGCGTTCCCTTGGCGGCTCAGATCGGTCTGCAGACGCTTCCCGGCGATCTCGATCCGACTTTGCTGTCCGGACAGCAACACATCGCACTGTTTCTGCAGCGACTGGTCCCTTCGAATCTTGTCGAGGCGGCAGTTGAGGGGCAGTTGCTGGGTTTGATCCTGTTCAGCCTCTTGTTTGGTTTGGCTTTGCGTCGACTTCACGGCGCAGCGGCGGAAACCCAGGTGCGCTTTTGGACGGGATTGAACCAAGTGATGCTTGCAATCACCGACGGTATCATGCGGCTGGCGCCCGTTGGCATATTTGCGCTGATCGCCGCCATGACCGCCCGTACTGGTTTCTCTGCCGCAGGCCCGTTGTTGTGGTTCATGGCGACTGTCATGGCCGGATTGCTGATTCATCTGATGGTGACGCTGCCCCTGCTGCTTCGCTGGATCGCCCGGGTGCCGCCTCGGCGCCATTTTCAGGCGATGATGCCGGCGCTTCTGATGGCATTTTCCACTAGCTCTTCCGCAGCGACGCTTCCGGTCACTATGGACTGTCTGGAGCGGCGCGCCGGGGTGAGTCGTCGCACGGCCGGATTCGTGCTTCCCCTGGGCGCTACCGTGAACATGGATGGCACCGCCTTGTTCGAATGCGTAGTGGTTCTGTTCGTGGCCCAGCTCTATGGCATCGACCTCACGCTTGCCCAGCAGGCGTTAGTATTGGCCGTTGCATTGCTGACATCGTTCGGTGTGGCGGGCATTCCCTCAGCGAGCCTGGTGTCCATTGCCATGATTCTTTCCGTACTCGGGCTGCCGCTAGAAGCTTTGGGGCTGGTGCTGGGCGTAGACCGAATCCTGGATATGAGCCGGACGGCGGTCAATGTCTTTGGGGACACTGTCGGCGCCGTGGTGGTTGCGCGGCTTGAGGGAGAACAGGAGATTCTGATCGAATCTCCCGATGTGCGTGAACATCGCCTACGGGAGCAGGGAGACTGATCCGCCAGCCGAAACTCAGGCGATCAATCCCAAAATATTGTAGCCGGCGTCGACATAGGTGATTTCGCCGGTAATTCCCGAGGCCAGATCCGAGCAGAGGAACGCTCCGACGTTTCCGACTTCCTCAATGGTCACATTGCGGCGTAACGGTGAGGCTTCTTCGGCCTTTCCGAGCATGCCGCGGAAGCCGCTGATGCCTGCGGCGGCAAGTGTCTTGATCGGCCCTGCTGAAATAGCATTGACTCGAATTCCCTCAGGCCCCAGATCCTGGGCGAGGAAACGCACACTCGCCTCGAGACTCGCCTTGGCCGGCCCCATAACGTTGTAGTGCGGAATTGCGCGCACCGCGCCCGCATAAGTCATGGTCAAAAGCGCGCCCTTGCGATCCTTCAGCAGTGGATAGGCGGCCTTGGCCAAGGCCACGAAGCTGTAGGCACTGATGTCATGTGCCATCCGAAAGCCTTCGCGGGTAACACTGTCGACAAATCGCCCTTCCAGCTGCTCACGCGGCGCGAAAGCAACGGAGTGCACCAGAATGTCCAGGCCGTCCCAATCCTTGCCGAGCGCGTCGATCAGGGCCGCGATCTGTTGATCGTCACTCACATCACAGGGGATGCACAGTGATGAACCACATTCGGCTGCCATCTCAGTCACGCGTGACTGCAGTTTCTCGCCCTGATACGTGAAGGCAAGTTCAGCACCTTCCCGATGCATGGCTTTGGCGATACCCCAGGCAATCGATCGATTGCTTGCCACACCCACGATCAGAGCACGCTTCCCGCTCAAAAAACCCATTTGCTTTCTTCCTTGCTGTGACACTCAGTAACGGGTGACCATGATATCACCCGGATACGGCGCCAGATTCTTGTGATGTCCTTGCAGGAATGCGAACGATCAGCCGTTGGCCCGTTTGGAGGATATGCGTGGTCTTGATGCCGTTCCAGAGCGCGAGGTCATCGACGCGGACCCCAAAGCGGTTGGCAATGGACGACAGCGAGTCGCCTGCGCGAACCGAGTAGCTCAGGGTCTTCTGGGCGGCTATGTCCTGTTTTGTTGATGGGCGAGCGCGCGGATCCTCTACCATCAGCTGTTGGCCGATCTGCAAAACGGCGGTAGGGGACAACTTGTTCCATTTGGCCAGGTCCGCTGTGTCGACGCGATGCGTCTTGGCAATCACGTACAGCGATTCCCCGCTGCGAACCGTATGTGTCTTTGGGGAAGCGCGGGTATGGACGATGCGAGGCTCATTAAGCGCCCGCGCGGCTTCTTGTCGCAAAGACGGGGATGGATCGATCGTCAGGTGTGGCGAGGCGACATCTTCGGTGATCGAGGCGGCCGGAGTGGCATTCCCGCTATCGAGGTAGTCTTTCAGGCGCTTCGCATGGACCGCAGGCAGGAGCAAGGGACCAGGCAGTGCCGCGATCGTCCGGGATTGGATGCCCGGGTTGTAGCGCAAGATCTGCGAGGGCGTGAGGTCGATTACCGCAGCCGCCGCAGCCAGATCCAGCCGGCCCTTGACATCGATGCTGTCTAGAACCGGACGATCGGGAATGTCCGGAAGTTCGACCCCATAGCGCTTGGCATTCTCGATGACCTCGCGCATGGCGATCAGGCGCGGAATGTAGCGGCGAACCTGATCGGGGACCGGCAATGCGGACCATTCGATCGGTTTCCCTTCGGTGCGATTTTTCCGCATCCAGCGCTGCACGTTCCCTTCGCCCGTATTGTAGGCGGTCAGGGCGAGCAACCAGTCCCCACCAAATAGATCACCCAGATACTCAAGGTAATCAAGGGCGGCGTGCGTCGAGGCCACAATATCATGACGCCCATCGTAGCCATGGGATAGTGTCAAGCCGAAGTTGCGAGCGGTTCCGGGGAGAAACTGCCACAGTCCCGCAGCTTTGCCCGGTGATACGGCGCTGGGATTGTAGCCGCTCTCCACGAGGGGCAGCAGCGCGATTTCCGACGGCAAGCCACGGCGTTCCACCGCGTCGAGTACCAGATAAAGGTATTCGGATGATTGTGCCAAGCGCCGCTCGATGGTGCGTGTTCCGAGCGCGTTGAGCTCCTGACGAACAGCCTGAGTGTCATCGAAATCCAATGAAAAGCCGCTTTGAAGCCGTTGCCAGATCATCCGTGTATGTTGCGCACCGACAGTCGACGGATGATGGGCAGTGGCTTCGTCGTACTCGGACTGCTTGTCCAGCGATGGCTGAATGAACTGCTTGGCGGCGCTTTCGATCGCCGTGCCGTTGCGTGAATGCTGCGTCGCCGGTGCAGCCTTTACGACCTTCGCAGTTGGGGCGGCGACGATGGGTGCGTTTCGGAGTTTGGCTGATTCAGCCAGGCCAGCGGATGAGGGAGGTTGGTGTCCACTGCAACCGAACAGGGTAAGACACGCCCCACTGATGAGTATCCAGGTCGGGACTGCGGATAGTCGGGGTTCAGAAATCCCCTCTCGGGCCGCTTTCAAAAAGGAATCGCGACGTTTGCCAGGACGGTTCATGCGTTGAAATGGTCCTTCCAGTGGCGCAATGCAGCGAAAACAGCAGTTGCGTCATGCAGTGGACGGCCGGCATGCCGCTCGGCTGCGGCGTGAACAGCCGAGACCTCTGCGCGTAGGAACGGGTTGGTCTGAAGCTCGTCGGCCAAGCGGCTGGGCAACGTGGGTTGCCCTTGGTGGATCCGCGCTTGATCACTGTCGCGTCGACTAGCCAAGGCAGGATTGTCGGGCTCGACTGCGAGTGCGAATTTCAAGTTGGCCAAGGTGTATTCATGGCCGCAATACACTAGGGTATCTCCCGGAAGTGCGGCAAGACGTTGCAGCGAACGATGCATCTGATCGGCGGTGCCTTCGAACAAACGGCCGCAGCCGGCGCCGAACAACGTATCGCCGCAAAACAAGGCGCTGAGCTGCGGAACGTAGAATGCCACATGCCCCAGCGTATGACCGGGAATTTCCAAAACGTGTACATCCAGGTCCAAGCCGGGCAGAACGAAGTTCTCTTGGTCGCTCACGCTGTGGGTCTTGCCGGGAATCTTTTCCTGGGCGGGACCGATCACCTGAACCTCGGGGGAGGCGAGCTTGGGGATGCCGCCCACGTGATCCGGATGGTGATGTGTCGCCAAGATCGCCGTTGCGTGGTAGGCGTTCTGATCCAGAAACGCGCGCACGGGAGAAGCATCGCCGGGATCGACGATCACAGACTGATGAGTGTCGGTATCCGCCAACACCCAGATGTAGTTGTCACTGAATGCTCTGACGGCGTGAACGCGCAGCATGGCCGATATCGTGTCAGCTTGATTGGCGCGGGTCAAGGCAAGGGTGGGGTAAGATAGTTCATGACGCGGGAAAGGAGGTTGGCATGGCCAGGCAATCTGTAACCAGCAAAGGCCAGGCTCTGGGTGCCTGGTGGGAGACCCCGTTGGGCAGCTATGTCCGGAGTTCCGAAAATGCATTGCTGTCCGGTGGGCTTGAAGGCATGTATGGAAGCTTTGGTCTCCAGCTCGGAGAATGGTCGGGTAAGCGCCTGTTCCCGCGGCAGGACGATCAGCTGCATCGCTGCTTCGTGATTTCGCCAAGTCAAAATGCGTATGTGGGCTCGGTCGATGTTCAGGCCGATCCGCACCATTTGCCCATTGCCACAGAAAGCGTCGACGTGGTCGTGCTGTCGCACCTGCTGGAACAGGTGCCGCATCCGCATCCTTTGCTGCGTGAAATCGATCGGGTGCTCATCGGTGAGGGTCGCCTGGTGGTCGTCGGGTTCAATCCGTACAGCAGCTGGGGGCTGCGCGTCAGATTGAGTCGATCCGGGCGGGTCGTGCCGCGTACACGGCGTCTGATCAGTGAACACCGCGTTCGGGATTGGTTGTCGTTGCTCGGCTACGATGTTACCGACGTGCGTTACGGACTGCACCGCTTGCCATTGGCGCATGGCCAGTTGCTCACCGACATCTTCCCTTGGCATCGGTGGAAGGCACGGTTCGCGCCGTGGACAGGCGGCGGGTATATCTTGGTGGCGCGCAAGCGCGTTCGCACACTGACGCCCCTACGCCGACGGCGGCGCTGGGTGCCGCGGTTGGTGCCAGCCGGTCGGCTGGGTTCCGCATTGCCCGTCAATACCACTTCGGAAAAGGATGCATGAAGCAAGTCGAGATCTTCACCGACGGCGCCTGTCGGGGTAACCCCGGTCCGGGAGGCTGGGGCGCGATCCTGCGTTTCGGGGACCATGAGCGCGAGTTGCAGGGGGGTGAGCCGCACACCACTAATAACCGCATGGAGATGACGGGCGCGATCGCTGCGCTGTCCGCACTGAAGGAGCGCTGTGACGTCGATTTGTACACGGACTCTCGTTATCTGTGCGATGGCATGTCGCAATGGCTGGCAGGCTGGAAGCGTCGTGGATGGCGCACCGCAAGTCGGGATCCGGTCAAGAACGAGGATCTATGGCGTCTGCTCGACGCGCTCGAACAACGTCACCACATCCGGTGGCATTGGGTGCGGGGGCATGCAGGACATCCCGAAAACGAACGTGCCGATGCGCTCGCCAATGCGGCCATCGATGCGTTGCGGGTAGACCGGCCGGCATCGGCGAGCGGCGTCTGATGCGACAGATCGTTCTGGATACGGAAACGACGGGCCTGAGTGTTGATGAGGGCCACCGGATCATCGAAATCGGCTGTGTCGAACTCATTGACCGCCGGCTGACCGGACGCTCCTTTCATCAGTATCTGAACCCGGATCGCGAGATCGACGCGGGTGCGATCGAAGTACACGGGATCACCCTCGAGCAGCTGGTTGATGCGCCCCGGTTCGGCGAGGTGGCGGGAGCCTTGCTCGATTTTCTGGGTGATGCCGACCTCATCATCCACAATGCCGCTTTCGACCTGGGTTTTCTGAATGCTGAACTGGCCCGTTGCCGGCAGGGCATCGAAGCCTTGGAGCGGCGCCTCGACGTGATCGATACCCTGGTCATGGCGCGCCAGCGGCATCCGGGGCAGCGCAACTCGCTCGATGCCTTGTGCAAGCGCTACCAAATCGACAACAGCCAGCGTCAGCTCCATGGCGCGTTGCTCGACGCGCAAATTCTGGCCGAGGTCTATCTGGCCATGACAGGCGGTCAGGTGGTTCTGTCGCTTGAAGGCCAGTCCATGGCCGTTGATGCACTGAACCGCGAGTCGGGGCCGGTCACGCTGCATCGGCCGGAACAGGGGCGTTGGGTGGTCACTGTGCTCGACGAGCAGGAGCTTGCAGCGCACGAACGCATGCTGGCCGATCTGGACAAGGCCAGCGCAGGCCGTTGTCTATGGCGGCAGTTGGAATCGACCCCAGCCGATTAGGTCAGAAAAAGTACAGCAGCAGATAGCCGGACAGAAAAATGGCTACCCACAGGGCCATGCTCCCGGTCTGCCAGTGCCGGACCAGCGCGGATTCCTCGCCTTGATCCTGGCGAAGCCGCCTCGAAACGATCCCGCCCACGGCAGCGATTGCCCGGATCAGGCCAGCAAGGCCATCCTGGATCCGTTGCTGGTAAGCAAGCCAATGGCTCGGAACGGCCCGTTGCAGGGTATCCACATCCCAAACCATGGCGGTTTGGCGTGGCCAGATTCCCCAGCGCATCAGTAGGGCGAAGATCAGCGTGGCCGAGGTGAGCAGCACCAACTGTTCGACCACATGTGCCACCGTGTAAAGCGAGTAGTCCACCGGGTAGGGCAGGATCTGATAGAGCAGGTTGGGACGACAGCCTAGCAGCAGAAGCCCCAGAGTGCTGAGGAGCATGGCCATGCGCATGGCGCGCGGCGCGTCGTTGATCTTTCGGTGCTGGCGCTGCGGTCCCAGGAAGGCGGGATAAAGCAGCTTGAGTCCGGCCATGATGAAGATGCCCACCGATCCCGCCATGAGTAGTTCCCACAGCATCGGCTGATGCGTTTCATGGGCCGCCGCAAGGATCAGTGACTTGCTGGCGAAGCCGGCAAACAGCGGGGTGGCCATGCCCAGCGTGCCGAGAAGGCAAAAGCCGAATGTCCAGGGCATCTGCCGCGCCAGTCCGCCCAATTCGCTGATTCGGGTAGTCCCGGCGGACTGCAGAACGGCGCCCAGTGCCATGAACAACAGCCCGCTGTACAGCACATGGCTGATGGCATGTGCCACGGCTGCGCTCAGGGCGAGGGGTGTGCCGATGCCGATCATGATGATCATGAAGCCCAGCTGATTGATCAGGCCGTAGACCAGGGTCCGCCGCAGATCGTCTTCCCGCAGCCCCTGAATCAGGGTGAAGAGAATCATGACTGCACCGATGGGGATCAGCGCTTCGGTGCCGGAAAAGCCGCGGGCCAGGGTGTAAATGGCCAGCTTGGTCGTGAATGCGCTCAAGAACACGGTGCCGGCAGGGGAGGCTGCAGGGTAGGCTTCAATCGCCCAGCCGTGCAGCAACGGGAACGTCGCCTTGATGGCAAAAGCGGCAAGGAGCCATGCATGGGCGCCGGTTCCGAGGGGTAAGGCATCAAATGCAAGCGACCCGGTCTCCTGGACATGGACGACCGCACCGCCCATCAGGAGTACACCGGAGATGACCTGGATCACGAGGTATCTCAGGGCCACGCCATAATCGGGTGCGGCGCCAGTTCGAACCAGCAGCAATGTCGAGGCCAGCGCCGTCAGTTCCCAATAAAGAAACAGGGTGATGAAGTCACCGGCACAAATCGCTCCGATCGCGGTACCGGCATAAGCCAGGCCTGCGGCGATTTCAAGGCGACGCGGGCTGCTGCGCAGATAGATGCTGCCTGCCAGCGCCGCAAATCCAAACAGCCAAGCAAAAGGCGCAGACAATGCATCCAGGCGTGCCGTGACCAAGGTCTTTCCGAGCAGGGATACTTGACCGAATGTCCCGCTGTTGAATTGATCGAGATGCATCAAGGCCAGCAGGGCGGGTATCGGCAACAGCCAGGCACGCAGGCGGCGTGGACATCCTGCAAGCACAAGGGCGCCCAGAATCAACGGCCAACCGGGGGGAAGATGCCAAGGCAGCGTGTCGTGACCCATGGCTCATGTACTCCAATGATAAGCGGTGCAATGTCGATCGGATCGGATTCGGCTCATGGCTTGATTCGTTAGCGCCCCGCGCGTTATGCCGCAAGCCGTGCCCGACACGATCGGAGCGGCAGTCTGTTGACGGGCCGAATGCCGGGGCACTGGTGATTCATTCCAGCAGCAGAATTGCGAGACCGGCCAGCATCATGCTGCAGGCGGCAAGTCTTTGAAACCCGGTGCGCATGCCTTGGCCGATCATTCTGCCCGTCACATGTGCGGTAGCAGCGTATCCAAGCTTGGTTCCGCCGACGGCGAGTGCACAGATCAGGATCACCAGGGCGAGGTCGACCGGAGTAACGCGCGCCAGATCGAAAAAGGCCGGAAAAAATGCCAGATAGAACAGGATTGCCTTTTGGTCTGCCAAGGTGATCAGCAGGCCAGCCAGGTAGCTCGCAGCCCGGCCGGGTGGGTGCGTTCGGATCGCTTCGGCCGGCAATCCCACACGCCGCCAATGGGTGATTCCGAGCCAGATGAGATAGCCACTGCCGGCATATCGCAACAAATCTGACAGCGTCCCCAGCCGGTCCGTCAACAGTGTCAGGGCGAATGTCGCCAGAAAAATGAACACGATATCGCCGGTTACGACACCCAGGACCAGCCAAGCACCCAGCCGGAAGCCGAAATTCGTCGTCTGCGTCATTACGGTCAGTACGCTGACGCTCGGGGCTGCAGCGAGTACCACCATGGCGCCAAACATCGCAAGGAGTTGGGAGAGGTGAAGGGTGATTTCCATGGTGGGGCATCGTTGATCGGTACAAGAATTGATCGGTACAAGAAAATGAGGGCATGCCGAAGGCTGCGGCATGGCCGGCTTTCCGGGAATCGTGAACATACGCAAAGCGGTCGGTTGCGCGATGAACACGACACATGAGAGCGGAGCGGCCTTCGGATTTCTCCCTCATGGTCCCAGTGCAAAGACCCCTGGGTGCAGTGGGCTCAGGAGTGCAAGGATGGGATCAGGCCAGAAAAACAAGGCCAGTGTGGCCAGGGCCGTGAAGCACAACGGCAGCAGACAGGCCAGGGGTGCTTCGCTGATGCCTGGGGCGCTTCCTGCCGGCAAGGGCCGGAAGAAGGCCCGTCCCACGACCGGCATCAGATAGGCCAGATTCAGCAAGGTACTGAATAACAGGGCAGCCAGTAACAGCGGCTGTTGGTCTTCCATCGCGGCGGTGGCGAGCAGCCATTTGCTCCAGGTACCCCCACCTGGCGGTAGCCCCGCCACACTGACGGCCGCAATGGCAAATGCGGCAAAGGTCAGCGGCATGCGGCGTCCCAGTCCATCCAGCTCACTCACTCGGCTCTTATGTGCGGCGACCAAGATTGCGCCGGCGCAGAAGAACAGCGTGATCTTTCCGAAAGCATGCATGACGATGTGCAGTCCGCCGCCCATGATGCCCGCGGCAGTGGCCGTGGCAGCCCCGAGAATGATGTAGGAAAGTTGGCTGACCGTAGAGTAGGCGAGCCGGGCTTTGAGATTGTCTTGAGTCAGCGCGATCAACGAAGCCGCGACCAAGGTAAAGCCCGCAACGTAAGCCAAAATAGTGCTGGCTCCGGTTTCCTGCAGAAATTCCAGGCCGAAAATGTAGTAGGTCACTTTCAGCACTGTGAATACGCCTGCCTTGACGACAGCCACGGCATGCAGCAATGCGCTGACCGGTGTGGGCGCCACCATGGCACCCGGTAACCAGCGGTGAAACGGCATCAGTGCGGCCTTGCCGATGCCGAACAGAAACAGGGCATAGAGTATTGCCGCGCTGTGGGGCGGCAGATGGCCAGCGAGAATTCCACCGGGCCGGAATTCCAAGGTGCCTGTCGCCATGGCCGTCCAGATGAGCGCCGGCAACAATAAGCCGATGGAGGTGCCCATCAGCAGGAACAGATAGGTGCGCGCCCCGCGCTGGGCTGCTTCGTTGCCGGCATGAGCGACCAGCGGATAGGTGGAGAGCGTCAGCAGTTCGTAAAAGACAAATAATGTGAACAGATTGTCGGCAAAGGCGATGCCCATCGCGCTGGCGAGCGCCAATGGAAAACAGGCAAAAAACCGAGTCTGGTTTGGGACGTGATGCCCGCGCATATAGCCGATGGCGTAAATCGCCGTGGGGATCCAGAGCGTGGCGGCGACCAGGGCAAACAGGGCACCCAAAGGCTCGGCCGAAAATGCCAGCGCCATGCCGGGAAGTATCTGTGCCACCTGCAGCGCAGGTTGGCTACCTCCGTGCACCGCAGACACGATCGCAATGACGGCGAGCCACAGCCCCGCGGCCGTGGCCAGGGTCACCGTTTCGCGCAGGTTGGGGTGGTTGCGGGCCATTGCGATCAACGGCGTGGCAAGCGGGGTCGCGAAAATGGCCAACGCCAAGGCGTGTTCAGCAGTCACGGCGCCGCCTCCATCAAGGCCTGCATCGCGCGCTCAGCCAGGCTGAGCGTCAGATGGCTGTCGATGCCGAAATACACGTTGGCGGCGATGACCGTCCAGGTGGGAATCAGCAGGGACCATGGTGCTTCCCGGACGGCCGGGCGATCGTGAGGCGAATCGCGGAAATAAAGCTGCTCGATAACGCGCCATACATAGCCCAAGGCCAGCAACGAACCCACGACGATGATGCCGGCGAGCAGCCACTGGTCTTGCTCCAAGGTGGCCAAGAGCAAATACCATTTGCTGATGAAGCCCGCCGTGAGCGGCACGCCGATCAGACTGAGTCCGGCGATCACGAAGGCGGCTGCCGAAAGCGGCATCTCGCGCGCAGCGCCCGCCAGTGCAGGCAGCGCCATCGAGCCCAGGCGGTAGTAGAGGCAGCCCAGTGCCATGAACAGGGCACCCTTGGCCAGCGCGTGATTCAGCAGATGCAGGAGTCCGGCGGTGAGCCCGGACGGGGTGAGTAGTGCAAGGCCCAGGACGATGTAGCCGATCTGGGCGACGCTCGAATAGGCGAAGCTGCGTTTGGCGTTGTCCTGATAGAGCGCAGCGATCGAGGCGAGAATGATGCCCAACCCGGCAAGAGTGGGAAACACACGCGCCACGGTCAATCCCGAGAAGGCGTGGTGGACACCGAACAAGTCGAACGTAAAGCGCAGCATCACATAAACCGCGACCTTGGTCGCGGTGGCCGCCAGAAAGATGGTGACGACCGATGGCGCATAGGCATAGGCATTCGGCAACCACAAATGCAGAGGAAACAGGGCAAGCTTCAGGGAAATGCCAACGATGAAAAAGGCGAAAGCGGTTTGTACGGCGCGTTGGTTCTCCGCGATGGGAAGCTTTTCTGCCAGATCGGCCATGCCGAGCGTTCCGGTGGCCGCGTACATGAAGCCAATGCCGATGAGGATGAACGTCCCCCCCAGCGTCCCCATGATCAGATACTGGAATGCGGCGGTGAGCGCGCGACGGTCCTGCCCCATGGCAACCAGGGCATAAGTGGACAGGCTGGAGATTTCGAGAAACACGAACACGTTGAACGCATCCGCCGTCGCGGCCATGCCCATCAGGCCGGTCATGCACAGCAGCAGTGCGGCGTAGAACAGTGCGGCCTGCGTTGCACCGATTTCCCGCAAAACACTCCTGCGGGCGTAAGGCAACAGGACGGCCGCGGTGGCGCTGATCAGCAGCAACAATGCGCCATTGAGTGCATCGATGCGATAGGCGATGCCCAACGGCGCGGACCAGCCGCCCAGTGCATAGTGGATCGGGCCCAGCAGCGCGACCCGATCAAGAAGCAGTACTGCGTTGACGAGGATGACCCAGGTGGTGGCGAGCGTGAGCCACCAGGCCAGGACTTCCCGGCGCAGCAGGACGCATAAGGGGGCCGCGACAAGCGGCAGCACCACTTGCAGAATGGGTAAATGCGGAGCAATCACAAGCTGTCGTCCTGGCGATGAATCTCGTCTTCCTCGATGGTGCCATAGGCGCGATGAATCCGAATCACCAGCGCCGCGGCCAAGGCGGTCGTGGCAATGCCCACGACGATCGCGGTGAGAATGAGGACATGCGGGAGGGGATTGCTGTAGCGCGTCCAGCTGGGGTCGAGAATAGGGGCGGTGCCACCTTCCACTTTGCCGAGCAGGATATACAGGAAAAATACCGAAGTTTGAAAGATGTTCAGCCCAATGATCTTCAGCACGAGATTGGCATGGGCGATGAGCATGTAGAAGCCGGTCATCATCAGTACGATGACGATCCAATAGGGATAATGGTCAAGCACGGTCATCATGCGCGGCGAGCAAAAGCCGAGAACAGTTGGATCATGACGCCAGCGACGGTGATGCCGACGCCGAGCTCAATGATCAGGATACCCAGATGCTGCCCATGCTTGGGGTCATGGGCGAGCACGCCGTAGTCCAGGAAATTTCCGCCAGCAAGGAGACTGGAGAAACCCACGCCGGCATAAATCAAGACGCCCAAGGGCATCATGGCCTCTGAGCAGCGCGCGGGGATGATCGATTCCGCTGCCGGTAGCCCATGAGTCAGAGCGTAAAGGATGAAGCCCACGGCGAACAGGACCCCCGCCTGGAAGCCGCCGCCGGGGCCGTAGTCGCCGTGAAACTGGACGTACAGCGCAAACAGCCAAATGATGGGCGCCAGAAGCCGGGCCGTGACCCGCAGGATGACCTGATCATGAATCATGTGCTTGCACCTTCTTCCGCCGACTTCCGAGCAGTGCCAGAACGCCGACAGCGGCGGTGAGGACCACGGTGGCTTCCCCCAGGGTGTCGTAACCCCGGTAGCTGGCGAGAACCGACGTCACGACGTTGGGCAGACCGGTGGTCTTGGGGCTTTCTTCCAGATAGCGCAGACCCACATGCTGATTGGCCGGGGACGATGCCTCGCCATACGGGGGCATGTTCCAGGTACCGTAGACCAAAGCCGCACCGGTGATCAGCACCACGACCAAGGGTATCGCGCCGCGGTTTCGCGACGGCCGGGTGACCCGGGTGGTGTGGTGCAGGGTGGCCAACAGCAGGACCGTCGAGATCCCTGCACCCACAGCTGCTTCCGTGAAGGCGACGTCCACGGCATCCAGAATGACGAAGACGCCAGCCGAGAGCAGGCTGTAGATGCCGGATAACATGACGGCCGTAATGCCATCGCGCAAGCGCAGGATGGCGAGCGCCGTGATGCCGAGAAAACTCATCAGGACCATCAGAATCAGCGTTTCCACGACAGGATTCCCTTCTGGATATGCTCGCGGATGGTGCCGTCGTGAAGCGCGGCATGACACAAGGCGTGGCTGGATACCGGATTGGTCACGGCCAGAAACAGGAAAATCAGGCCCAGCTTGACGGTGACCAGCCACCCGCCACCCAGCATCATCAGCCCGATCAATATGGTGAACGTTCCCAGAGTTTCACACACGCCCGCAGCGTGGATGCGGGTGAGGAAATCCGGAAAACGCATGAGGCCGATCCCGCCGATGATGAGAAATATCGAGCCGATCGGCAGCAATGCCGTGGCCAGCAGGTCGAGCAGGCCGGCCATCATGGCAGCGGGTCCTTGTTTTCGTCAGGCGCCGCAATCTGATCGCCGAAGTCGCGACGTTGCACGAAGCGCAGTACGGCGATGGTTCCGATGAAATTGATCATCGCGTAGGCCAGGGCGATGTCCAGCCACTCCGGCCGACCCATCACGAAACCCAGCAGCGCCACCAGCAATACGGTCTTGGTGCCGAACAGATTGACGGCCAGCAGCCGGTCATAGAATGTCGGTCCGACGACGGCTCGCAGCAAGCCGATCAGCATGGTGACCAATAGGGCTGCGACGGCCCCTTTGAGTGCCAGGCTGGCCATGGTGTCAGGATTCCAGGGCGGTGACTCGCCGATCCATGTCACCTTCGATCAATGATTCGGCGGCTTCGCGGATCAACGCGTGGATCAGGATGTCCTGGTGGTCCACGTCGATCGAGACCGTCCCGGGCGTCAGGGTGATGGAATTGGCGTACACAGTGCGCCCCAATGGAGTTGTCTGGGTTGCGGGCACCCGCGCCAATGTGGGCGTGATGGCCAGTGTGGGCCGAAGGATTTCGCGCGAAACCTGCAGATTGGACAGGATGATTTCCTTGAGCAGCCATCCCAGATAGCGCGCGGCGCCGAAACCGGGGCGGATTATCCGGTTGTCGTCGGGCATCCGGCGCGACAATAGCCAGACCAGCAGCACCGACAGGCCGCCCAATGACAGCAGCAGAGCATCGGCATGTCCGGAAAGCAGGAGCCATAACATCGCAAGGGAAAGCAAAGAGGCGACCGCTTTCGCCATGATGAGACTCACTCCGCTGGATTCGTCAGGGATGGCCAGCTAGGCCATGGTTCCGATTGTTTCAAACTACCCAAGCCATGCGGTGGCGTCAACCGCGCAGCGGCGTGAGAGTTGCATGGTCAACGGGCTCAAAAAAAGGCATGGGTGCAGATGGCCACCCATGCCCAGTTCCAGGGAGTGCAATTCGAGATGGCTACCGGTCTCGATCCAATGCGCTCGGTCCGTCGCCATCCCGCTGAGCTTCACCGAGAAAAGGGTGGTGAAACGCTCATTTCAGGTCTAGCAGGCCTTCGCCGATCCGTCCAATCCGGCCGCGATCTCCAAGGCGTTAACGGCAGTCGGTGGGAATGCTTGATGCGGTACGAGAAGGGCATTGGCTGCAGACCGGGCGCGGCGCCGTCCTTCCGCGAGATCCTGAGCCAGTCGATAGGTGTATTCCTGGCAGTTTATTTGGATGGTGTGACGCGGACTTGCCACGAAACGACGCTTCATGCGCCGGTGTTCGGTCTGCATCCGCAGGGCCATTTCATCCGCCGTTGGCGGGTGATATTGGCCCGTGAGGTATTCCGCCATCCAGCGGGACTGTTCGTCGGCGATCGGCATCATGGCGCAGAACGGTTGCACCAGCCCGAGGAACAGCAGATCGGGATAGCGGGGGTCGATCATGCGCTGATAAAGCGCGATATCGTTGTCTGGTGCGCTGATCAGCTGTTCATCAAGGAAGGGGAAGCGGATGCGGTAGCCGGTGCAATAGATGATGGCCTGCGCCGCTTCGACCGAGTCGTCTGCGAAACGGATCCGATCCCCCAGCAACTCGGCGATGGGTGGTTTCGGCAGAACATCGCCACTGCCTAGACGGATGTGAATTTCGCTGGAGATAGTCGGATGCTGTTGACCGAACCAGCCTTTCGGTCGAGGTAATCCATAGCGTTCCGGGCGGCCGACCAAGAGATTCAATCCCAGGGTCGCCAATGGGTAGAGCAGCCGGTCAAAGACCGCATCGGGCAACGACCAGAGCAGGCGCTCAAGCAGACCGGGGTGATTGCTTGGATGACGCAGCAGAATGTCATAGACCAGCTTGCTTCCCAGATATTTGGGGAGGATGTAGGTGCCTGAGCGTACAGAGAGATAAACCGCTTCAGCGTTTTCCTTGTGACCCAGTTCGGATGCAATGTCCATGGCCGAGTTGCCCATGCCGACAACGACGACGCGTTTGCCCCGCAAGTCATGGGGATTCGCGGGATCGACGTAGTCATGGGCGTGCATTTGAATCCCGTCGAAACGGCCAGATGGCAGCGGCTTCGGCCAGAGAGGATCCCAGTGATGGCCATTGGCGACCACGACCGCATCGAACTCCGCTTTGCTTCCATCACCGAGATGAACGGTCCAGCCGCCTTGCGCGCGACGTTCACAGCGGGTCACGGTTGTGCCGAGCCGGATGGTGTCGCGCAGGCCGAAATGATCGACGAACGATTCAAAGTATGCCGCGACCTGCGCATGCCCCGGAAAGTCGGGATAGTCCGCTGGCATCGGGAAATCCCGGTAACCCATTTGTGTGCGGGACGTATTGATGTGCAGTGAGCGGTAGGCCGCAGACCCGCCATTGGCGGCTGACTTATTAGTGAAGGCCCACATCCCGCCAATGCGATCGGCGGATTCATAGCAGACATAGGGCAGGCCATAGGCCTTGAAGTTGCGGCAAGCGGCAATTCCACTGGAGCCCGCGCCGATAATGCAGACACGTGGCAAGTCGGAATTCATAATGGGATGCCTCCTTGTCCGGATATGCGGAATTTGCCGGATGCCTTTCGCTTTGATCGACCATGGCAAGTTGCCCCATTAATGGCCGTTTGCCGCCTTGAATCGGCCAGATGGGCGCCTCCTGAAGCGCCATTCAACAGCGGCATGACTTGGGTCATGCAACAAGGGCCAATGTGTGCCTGGCAATCGCTCACTGTAAACCAAAACGGGACCGACTCATGAGGTGGGAGCTGATATTGGCAATAGGACTGGGTGTGATCGCCGTGGTGCTTGGCATCCTGGTTGTTCATCTGCGTGCGCGCCTGAATGTCGAAAAGCGCCTGCGGCAACGGGCCGATCAGGCGCATGCCGCAGGGTTGGAGCAGGCCGGGCAGGCCGAACGCCAACTGCGCAACGAGATCGAGCACCGCGCGCGCGCGGAGAGTCGCATCACGCACCTTTCCGAGCTATCCATGCGCCAGGCCCAGTTACAGGAGGCCGTGACGGACTTGCGCGCCAACAACGCGGAGCTGCAGGAACGACTGGAGCAGGAGCGGCGGGGGGCAGCGGAAAAGCTTGCCTTGCTCGAGGACGCCCGCCTGCGCCTGGCGGATGCCTTCAAGGCACTTTCGGTCGATGCCCTTCAGTCCAACAATCAACGATTTCTCGAACTGGCGCGCGAGAATCTGGGGCATTTCCAACAGCGCGCTCAGGGTGATCTGGAGGCGCGGCAAAAGGCGATGGACAGCCTCATCAAGCCCATCTCCGAATCGTTGACCAAGGTCGAAACGCGCATCGGGGAGGTCGAGAAAGCCCGCATCGATGCCTATAGCGCGCTGGACCAGCAGCTCAAAGCACTGCTCCAGCACCATCTGCCGCAATTGCATCGTGAAACGGCCAGCCTGGTGCAGGCGCTACGCCAACCGGCGGTGCGAGGCCGTTGGGGCGAAATCCAGCTCAAGCGCGTGGTCGAGCTGGCCGGCATGCTGGAACACTGCGATTTCACCGAGCAAACAAGCATGGCTGGCGAAGGGGGGCGGCTCCGGCCGGATCTGGTGGTTCGTCTGCCAGGCGGCAAGCGCATCGCGGTGGATGCCAAGACGCCATTGGATGCCTACTTTACCGCAGCAGAACTGGAATCCCAGGGGCATCCGGGTGAAGCGGAACGCAAAGTGGCCGAACACGCGCGGCAACTGCGGGATCATATCCGCAAGCTGGCGGAAAAGTCCTATTGGGAATATCTGTCCGGGGAGTATGGTGTCAGTCCCGAGTTCGTTGTGTTGTTCGTTCCGGGCGAGGCTTTCTACAGTGCGGCCTTGAAGGCCGATCCGTCGCTGATCGAGCTGGGTGTCGAGCAGCGGGTGATTCTGGCCACCCCGACCACCCTGATTGCCCTGTTGAAGGCCGTTGCCTACGGCTGGCGCCAAGAGCGAATGGCCGAGAATGCACAGGCGATCAGCGACCTGGGCAAGGAGCTCTACAAACGTGTGGTGACGCTGGCGGATCACTGGGCTCGTCTGGGCAAGAATCTGGGGCAGGCAACCGATGCCTACAACAAGGCGACCGCGGCACTGGAAAGTCGGGTGCTGGTCTCCGCGCGGCGGTTCCGCGACCTGCATGTCGCGGTTGAAGCGCCGGATGTGTCGACGCTCGACCCGGTCGATCAGGTGCCGCGTGTGCTTCAGGCGCCTGAAATTACGGATGCATCGCCGGGCGATCCATGATTCGATGCGTCAAGAAAAGGCCCCCGAAGGGGCCTTGAGGAAAACCCTCGGCCTGCGCCGGTTGTTGGAGTGGCTCGGGCTTAGACGCTGTAAAGCGTTACGACGCAGGCGCCGCCCAGTCCCAGATTGTGTTGAAGTCCGACCTTGGCGCCTTCGACTTGGCGCTTGTCAGCCTGGCCACGTAACTGCCAACACATTTCCGCGCATTGGGCCAAACCCGTCGCGCCCAGTGGATGGCCCTTGGAGAGGAGGCCGCCCGAGGGGTTGACCACCCATTGGCCACCGTAGGTCACGTTGCCCTCATCGATCAGCTGCTCGGCACCGCCCGGCTCGCACAGGCCCAAGGCCTCGTACGTGATCAACTCATTCGCCGTGAAGCAGTCGTGCAGCTCGATGACGTCCACATCCTGCGGGCCCAGACCGGACTGCTCGTAGACTTGGCGCGCGGCTTCTTTGGTCATGTCGTAGCCGACGACCTTGATCATCGATGCTTCGTTGAAGGAAGACGGCATGTCGGTGACCATCGACTGGCCGACGATGTAGACCGGCGTGTTCTTCGCATGTTTCTTCGCGAATTCCTCGGAGCACACGATCGCCGCCCCGGCGCCGCAGGTGGGCGGGCAGCACTGCAGCCGGGTGATGGGGCCGTAGTAGTGTGGCGATTCGAGGACCTCTTCCACGGTCAGGGGATCATGGAAGATGGAGCGTGGATTATTCAGCGCATGCTGTCGGTTCTTGACGGCGATCTTGGCGAAGGCTTCGTTGGAAGTACCGTATTTTTCCTGGTGTTCGCGTCCGGCCCCGCCGAAGAGCTGGGCGGTGGGCGGCGCGTTGGTGAATTTTTGGGCCTTGAACATCACGCCCATATGCTTGTCCATCGGGTTCAGGCGATCGGTGTACTTGGCGCCCAGGGCGCCCTTTTCCATCTTTTCGAACCCCATCGCCATCACGCATTCGGCGATGCCGCCTTCGACCAGTTGCTTGGCCAGCATCAGGGCGGTTGAACCGGTGGAGCAGTTGTTGTTGACGTTGTAGATCGGGATGCCGGTCAGGCCGAGCTCGTACATGGCGCGCTCGCCCGAGGTGCTCTCCCCATAGACGTAGCCGACCACGGCCTGTTCGACCAGATCATAGGGAATTCCGGCATCTTCCAGGGCCTGTTGCCCTGCCGCCTTGGCCATCATGTGATAGTCCGGGCTGCTGCCGGGCTTGGCGAACTGGGTCATGCCATTGCCGATGACACACACTTTGCGTCCCATAATCGTCTCCTCCATATCAATGTGATTTTTATGGGAAAATTCGTTGAGCAAGGAGGACGGCCCCTCGCCGTCCCCTCTTTTGCTCATCCAGTTTAGCGCATGAACGCCATGGTGGATTCCTGGATGTTGCGCACCATCTTGGCGTCGGTGAAATCGGTCACCGTCTTCCAGTTGTCACGCAGCTCCTCCAGGCTGGCCACGCCGCCTTCGGCTTCGCTCTTGTAGCCGTTGGTGCGGATCCAGCCCAGCTTGAAGAAGCGACCCGCGCCGACTTCGAACAGCGAGCCGCTTTCCTTGCTTTCCTCGGCGCACAGCCAGCCGACCAGCGGCGCGACGGCTTCCGGGCGCAGCTTCTCCAGCAGCGGCGGCGGCATCACGGTTTCGGTCATGCGCGAGCGGGCGACCGGGGCGATGACATTGGTATTGATGTTGTACTTCTTGCCTTCGTGGGCGAGGGTTTGGCCCATGCCATAGAGGCCCAACTTGGCCGCCGAGTAGTTGGTCTGGCCGAAGTTGCCATAGATGCCGGCAGCCGAAGCGGTCAGGATGACGCGGCCGTAGGATTGTTCGCGGAAGAAGGGCCAGGCCGCCTTGGTCATGCAGAAGGCGCCGCGCAGATGCACTTCCATGATCTTGTCCCAGTCGTCTTCGGTCATCTTGGCGAAAGACACATCGCGCAGGATGCCGGCATTGTTGATCAGCATATGCACGCTGCCAAAGGCGTCCTTGGCGACCTGCATGGTCTTTTCGGCGCCTTCCATGGTCGAGACCGACTCATAGCTGGCCACGGCCTTGCCGCCCATTTCGACGATTTCGTCGACGACCTTGTCGGCTGCGGACTTGCTGGCGCCTTCGCCGCTGAAGCTGCCGCCGAGGTCATTGACGACCACGTTGGCGCCGCGCGAGGCGAACAGCAGACAATAGGCGCGGCCCAGCGAGCCGCCGCCGCCGGTGACCACTACCGTCTTGCCGTCATAACGTACTTCGGACATTGGAATGCTCCCTTGGAGGTTGGTTTGCGATAAAACGCCGACCTGCTGGATCGCAGTCCACTGTTTTCAGGTCAGCAAGAAATGAACACGGGCCACGGCCACAGGCGCGGCAGGATCATGTTGCCAGCAGGTGGCCGTGACATGAGCGATGCGCCGCCCCTGACGCGTGACTTCGCAGCGGGCGTGGGTATCCACCGCCCGTGCCGAACGCAGGTAGTCGACGCAGAAATCGATGGTCTTGGGCATCTGGGTGGATTCCCGGGTCCACATCAGGTGGACAATGGCGCTGTTCTCCAGAAATCCGCCGATGACGCCACCGTGCAATGCCGGCAGGGCGATGTTGCCGATGTTCTTTTTCTGGAAAGGCAGGTGGAATACCGGGCTTCCCGCCTCATCAAGTGCCATCACCATCCCGATCAGCCGTGCGTACGGGATATGCTCCATGAGCCGGGTGAGATCGCCCTGCTGTCGGGCGTTCGATATGATTTGATCGAATTCCATGACGGTCATTGCCCTTCACGCGGCGGGAACGGTCGCTTGGGGTTCGAACTCGAACGCATGAAGGTAGCGACACTGGTCGCGACGAGATCGTCTGCGTTGCGTTGATAGGCCGTGGCGCGCACGAAGGCAATCTGTCGGGTCAGCCGGTAGCATTCGGCGCGGGCGAACAAATCCTCTCCGGTGACGGCGGGCTTGAGAAAGTCGAGGCGCAGATCAAGCGTCGCGATCGCTTCCATGCGGGGCAGACGGCAAAAGACCGCTAAGCCGCAGGTGCTGTCGATCAATGAGGTGAGTACCCCTCCGTGCAATACGCCAGTCTTGGGGTTGCCGACCAGTTCCGGGCGGTAGGGCACCTTCAGGATCCCCCAGCCTGGCCCCATGTCGACGACCTCGAGACCCAGCTCTTTGGAATGCGGGATGGCATTGAAGAAGCCGCCGTGGAGGCGGCGCACCTGGTCGGGATCTCGCTCGAACAGGGACGTCTCGTCGGACATTCAGCAATCCTTGCTGCGCTCAGGCTCGTAAGCAATCCAGCAATCATAGGTCAGCGGCGCCGGCATGAAAAGCGCGGCGCGTCAAAAGATCCCCAATTCCAATCCGGTCGCCAGCGTTTCGCCGAGTGCGCGAGCCTGGGTGAGATGGTCGGCTGTAATCGCGCCGCGGCAGATCAGTGGATCGTCGATGGGTCGCATGGCATAGCCACGCAGGATGCGTCGGGTGTGCTGGGCTGCACCGCGTCCATCGTTGCCGGCGCTGATGAACAGACCATAGGGCAGAGGCTGAATGAGATCCTGTACCGCGTAGTAGGTGCGATCGAAGAAATCCTTGAGACCCCCAGACAGGTAACCTAGATTCTCCGGCGTGCCGAACAGTACGCCATCGGCCCAGAGCAAATCGCATGCTGCTGCCTCCTTGGCCCAGAGACGCCGGACCGACACACCACCGGTGCCTGTCGCACCCTCCATTGCGGCTTCGGCCAGTCGCTCGGTGTTGCCGGTCTGGGAATGAAAGACGATGAGTAGATTCTTGACAGACAATGGATCCGGCCCCCTTGAGGTTCAGTGTACACCCCCAGGGTTGTCATGAGCGGCATCGGAGGCGGAAGTGCATGATGTTAGGATGGCGCCCTGATCCGGATCCTCTTACAGGAGTAACGAATGGCGCTTGAATTCGATGATCGGGTTGCCGCTGCGGCCTTTCGCCGACTCGTGGCGCACTTGCAGGATCGCACGGACGTGCAGAATATCGATTTGATGAATCTGGCCGGGTTTTGCCGCAATTGCCTGGCCAGATGGTATGCCGAGGAAAGTGAACGGCTCGGAGAGCCGGTTGACGACTTGCAGGCGCGCGAGCGGATCTATGGCATGCCGTATTCGGAATGGAAATCGCGTTATCAGAAATAGTCCGCCTGGCGGCTTCACTTCAGGAGATTGTGCATGTCCTATGCGACCACCGATCTGACCGATGCTCATCCGGAGGCCTTCCAGGTGGCAGAACCGATTTTCCGGGATTTCGGCGGCCGTCTGGCCTTCCATGGCCCGATGGTGACGCTCAAATTGTTCGAGGACAATGCGCTGGTTCGCGGCACACTGGAAACCCCCGGCGAAGGCCGCGTTCTGGTGGTCGACGGCGGCGGATCGCTGCGCTGTGCGCTGTTGGGCGATCAGCTCGCCGAGCTGGCTGTCCGGAACACCTGGGCGGGTGTGGTCGTCTACGGCTGCATTCGGGACTCCGAGGCCATCGGCGGCTTGCCACTGGGCGTCAAGGCGTTGGCGACGCACCCGGTGAAAAGCATCAAGCGCGGCGAAGGGCAGCGGGATATTCCGGTTCGTTTTGCCGGCATCCAGTTTCGGCCTGGCGCCTGGCTGTATGCCGACGGTGACGGATTGATCCTGAGCGATCTGCCAATGAGCGCATGAGGTTCAGGGGCGATCGGCAAGGCCGGTCAAGCGGCGCAATTCCTCACCGACCCGTTCGGTTGCCGCCCGGCCTTGTTCGATGGCTTCCTGGGCCCGATAGAACTCCATCAACCCGATGTGACCGAGGCGAGGAGCAATCTGCCAGTCCGGCGGATCGCCGGCCATGCGACTGCGCGTGATCCGATCCTGCATGATGTTGATCGAGGTGGCCGTGACATCGAACAGGCCGGGCGGCGGGGAGTCTCCGGTAGCGTGCTCATCGCGGAAGAACGATAGCCATGCGCGTGGATTCCATACGGGCAACGGGGTAGCTGCTTCGGCCACTGCCTTGGTTTCGGTGGATGGAAGCGGGGGTTGCCGTTGACGTCGGGTCAGAATGTCTCCGTTGAGATTGACCGCGATCACCACATCGGCGCCCATGGCGCGGCATACCGATACGGGGACGGGATTGACCAGTCCGCCATCCACCAGCCAGCGCCCTTCGGACTGGACCGGGGTGAACAGGCCCGGCAATGCAATCGAGGCGCGGACCGCATCGAGTACGGGGCCCTGCGTCAGCCAGATTTCCCGCCCGGTCCCGAGGTCGGTGGCAACGGCGGCGAAACGGGGCGAAAAAGTCTCGATCGGCCGTGACCCGAGTCGTTCATTGAAAAGGGTGAGGGCGCGACGGCCGTGCAGCAGTCCGCTGCCGCTCATGCTCCAATCAAGCATGCGCATGACGTCCAGTCTGCCGAGGCTCAGCACCCAGCTCTTGAGCTCCTCCAACTCGCCGCCGCAATAGGCTGCGCCGACCAGTGCGCCGATGGACGCGCCAGCCACGATGTCCGGGCGGATTTCCTGCTGCGCCAGCGCTTCCAGAACGCCGATGTGGGCCCAGCCTCGGGCGGACCCGCTACCCAGCGCCAAGCCGATGCGCAGGGTCACGGTTGCCGCCGTCGGCAAGGGTTCGAACTATTCCACTGTATTGGCCAACGCATGTGAATCCTCTTCACCAAGCCGCTCGAAGAAGTCAGGATCCATCATTTCGATGAATCTTTTCGCGGCGGGAGTGAGGAATTTACCCTTGCGAACCACGACCCCGTAAGTGCGCTGCGGGAAATAGTCGTTCAGGGGGATGGCGTGAAGGCGCTCATCGCCCGTCAGGCAGATGCTGGTGACGATGGAAATACCAAAGCCCAGTTCGACATATTTCTTGATCACCTCCCAGCCCCCGGCTTCCAGGGTGACCTTGAACTCCAGGTTGTGTTGCTGGAAGACCATGCGCACGACGCGCCAGGTGCTGAGATGGCGGGGCGGCAACAGCAGGCCATATTCGCTGATTTCCTCCAGCGTGACCTTCTCCTTGGCGGCAAGGGGGTGGTCCAACGGCGTGATCAGCATGGGATCGTAGGCATATATCGGCCAATAGGTGATGTCATCGGGGACATCGAGCATCGACCCCACGGCCAGATCGACATCGTCGGCGCGCAGCATTTCCATGCCGTCGCGGCCCGTCACATTGTGCAGGTTGAAGTGAATGCCGGGATGACGGGCGGAAAACTGCCGAATCAGGTTTGGAAGAAGGTAAAGCAGCGTGGATTCGCCCGCAGCGATGTTCAATTGCCCGGATTCCAGGGATCCGCGCCGGGCCGAGAAGTTTTCCGGAAGCGCTTCGAGGCCCTCCACCAGCGGTAGCGCCAGTTCATAGAGGACATGCCCTTCGGGTGTCAGCTTGATCTTCGGCCCGCGGCGCTCGAACAGGACGACATCCAGTTCCCGTTCCAATGCCTGGATTTGAAGCGATACCGACGGCTGGCTCAACGCCATTCGTTCAGCGGCCTTGGAAATGCTGCCGGTTTGCGTGGCATAGCAAAAGCCGCGCAATTGCTGCAAGCGATTGTGCTTGTAGTAGTGCCGAGAAGGCTCCTCCATCAGGCGATGCTCCCTGCGTGCCGTCAATGATTGATGAGGAAAATATTAAAAATAGAATATATTGGATTGTCAAATAGCTATAAAGATTCTATCATTTATAGATATGACGAAAGACCCGAACTAGACGGGTGTGCGAGAGTGAATCCATATCATCAGACCGCTGGATCGATCCTTTGTGATGCGGATCTACGCTTCCGGTCTCGTTTCGTGCATTCCAGCCGTGAGGCATCCGTGGATGGCTGCGGTGATCGGGCGCGCCCGATAGAATTGGCCTTCCATCCATTGATGTTCATGTTTCGCAGGAGACTGCCATGATGCCTTACAAGACCCGCAACGGCGAGGTTGCGATCCTGGGTCCATTGACGCCTGCCTATCAGGAGATCCTGACCGAAGATGCGCTGGAGTTCGTCGCCGAACTGGTCGCGCGCTTCGGGCCCGAGCGGAATCGCCTGCTGGAGCGGCGTCGCGAACGCCAGAAGGCGTTTGATTCCGGGGCCTTGCCCGACTTTCTTCCTGAAACCGAAGCGATTCGCAACGGCGATTGGAAGGTCGCTCCGATTCCGGCCGATCTTCAGGACCGGCGGGTGGAGATTACCGGTCCGGTCGATCGCAAAATGGTCATCAATGCCCTGAACGCGCCGGTCAAATGCTTCATGGCCTGCTTCGAGGACGCCCTGTCGCCGACTTGGGACAATGTCATCCAGGGGCAGGTCAACATGCGGGATGCCGTGGAAGGCAGCATTTCCTTTGCCAATCCCGACGGCAAGGTCTATCAGCTGGCCGACAAGACGGCCGTGCTGATCGCCCGTCCGCGCGGCTGGCATCTGCCCGAAAAGCACATCACGCTGAATGGGCAGCCGATTCCCGGCGCGTTGCTGGACTATGGCCTGTATTTCTTCCACAACGCGCGCAAGCTGATCGCCAAGGGCACGGGTCCTTACTACTACCTGCCGAAGATGGAAAGCCATCTCGAAGCCCGATTGTGGGCGCAGGCGATGGACTATTCCGAGGATCGCTTCGACCTGCCGCGGGGCACCATCAAGGCGACCGTGCTGATCGAAACCCTGCCGGCCGTGTTCGAGATGGACGAGATCCTCTACGAGATGCGCGATCACATCGTCGCGCTCAACTGCGGTCGATGGGACTACATTTTCAGCTATATCAAGACGCTGAAGAATCACTCGGATCGGGTTCTGCCCGACCGGGGTGTCGTGAGCATGGACAAGCCGTTTCTGGATGCCTACTCGCGACTGCTGATCAAAACCTGCCACAAGCGGGGTGCTCTGGCCATGGGCGGCATGGCAGCGTTCATTCCGGTCAAAGATCCCGGGCAGAACGAGATCGCCTTGGCCAAGGTTCGCGCCGACAAAGAACGGGAAGCGCGCAACGGCCATGACGGCACCTGGATCGCTCACCCCGGCCTCGCGGGCGTGGCGACCGAGGTGTTCAATCAGTACATCGGGCCCGGTCGGCTCAATCAGCTTCATGTATTGCGGGAAGCGGATGCATCCATCACTGCGCGCGACTTGCTGGAACCCTCCGAAGGGCCGGCGACCGAGGTGGGGATGCGGGCAAACATTCGTGTCGCCGTGCAGTACATCGAAGCCTGGATCAGCGGCCGCGGCGCGGTGCCGATTTACAACCTGATGGAAGATGCCGCCACGGCAGAAATCAGTCGCACCCAGATTTGGCAGTGGATTCGCCACGGCATTCGCCTGGACAATGGGGAGGCCGTCACGGCCGAGCTGTTCCGGCGCATGCTGGCGGAAGAGCTTGAAGTGGTTCGCAAGGAAGTGGGTGACGACGCCTACGGCCAGGGGCGCTTCGGTGATGCCGCCCAGATTATGGATCGGATCACTACCGCCGATGAGTGCGTCGATTTTCTGACCCTGGCTGCCTACGACCACCTGCCCTAATTTCGTGTTGGAGAAAATGATGTCGATGACGCGCGAGCAACAGATCAAGGCCCTGGAACAAGACTGGGCCGAAAACCCCCGATGGAAGAATGTCAAGCGTGGTTACTCCGCTGCCGACGTTGTACGGCTTCGGGGCTCCCTGCAGGTCGAGCACACCCTGGCGCGTCGGGGTGCCGAAAAGCTGTGGAAGCTGGTCAATGGCGAAGCCAAGAAGGGCTACGTCAACGCATTTGGCGCTATCACCGCCGGCCAAGCCATGCAGCAGGCCAAGGCGGGTCTGGAAGCGGTGTATCTGTCCGGCTGGCAGGTCGCCGCCGACGGCAATACCAGCGAGACCATGTACCCCGATCAGTCGCTGTATGCCTATGATTCGGTGCCAACCATGGTGCGTCGGATCAATAACACCTTCAAGCGTGCCGATGAAATCCAGTGGTCGCGCGGGATCGAGCCGGGCAGCAAGGAATACATTGACTACTTCCTGCCCATCGTTGCGGATGCCGAAGCAGGCTTCGGTGGTGTGCTCAATGCCTTCGAGCTGATGAAGAACATGATCGGCGCCGGCGCCGCTGGCGTGCATTTCGAAGATCAGCTCGCCGCAGTGAAGAAGTGCGGCCACATGGGCGGCAAGGTGCTGGTCCCGACCCAGGAAGCCGTCGAGAAGCTGATCTCGGCGCGTTTTGCAGCCGACGTCATGGGCGTGCCGACCATTGTGCTGGCCCGCACCGACGCCGAAGCCGCCAACCTAATCACTTCTGATCACGATGCCAATGACAAGCCCTTCCTGACAGGCGAGCGGACGCAGGAAGGTTTCTTCCGCGTCAAGAACGGCCTGGAGCAGGCCATCAGCCGGGGTGTGGCCTATGCCCCCTATGCCGATCTGGTGTGGTGCGAAACCGGTACGCCGGACCTGGGCTTCGCGCGTGAATTCGCTCAGGCCGTGCACGCGAAGTGCCCTGGCAAGCTGTTGTCCTATAACTGCTCGCCTTCTTTCAACTGGAAGAAGAACCTGGACGAAAAGACCATTGCCAAGTTCCAGGACGAACTGTCCGCGCTGGGCTACAAGTATCAGTTCATCACCCTCGCCGGCATTCACATCAACTGGTTCAACACCTTCCAGTTCGCGTACAACTACGCTCGCGGAGAAGGCATGAAGCACTACACCGAAATGGTGCAGGAGCCGGAATTCGCTGCGCGTGAGCGGGGCTACACCTTCGTGTCGCATCAGCAGGAAGTCGGTGCCGGCTATTTCGACGATGTCACCACGGTGATTCAGGGTGGGTCAAGCAGCGTCAAGGCACTGACCGGTTCCACCGAAGAAGAGCAGTTCCACTAAGAACGATGCACGTCCGGCGGGGTGGCATGACCGGCCCGCATCGATGATGTGAAAATCGAACCCCGGGCGTCCGCGTCCGGGGTTTTTTCTGGTCTGCAATCTGTGGGGAGCGCTACTGATGAGGGCCAGCGCAGGATAGGACAAGTCGGCGATGGCGGAACGTGCGGCGGGCAAGGGTGCCATGAACGAGCGCGGCCCGATCCGGCCTGCGCTTCAGGCGGCCGTCAGGATTCGATCGGTGCAGGTCCCTCAGCCGTGTCCGGCCAGCTGACCAAAGAGGCGGAAGCCACCGACGTAGGTTCCCATCGAGGCGCCCAGATTGACCAGCATGAAGACCAGAAAGGTGTGGGCTACGCGATTGCGCCACCAGCCCTTGATGTGTGCGATATCCTCGCGAAGCGTCGAAAAGTCGGCCACTCGCGGCTTGCGCAGCCACAGTTCAAGCGCGACGGCCACCATGCCCGCGCCGATCAACGGATGCAGGGTGGTGATCGGCGCCGCCAGAAACGAGCCGACGAGCGTCAGCGGATGCGCCAGTGCGATCAGGGCGCCGACAGCGGCCAGGCCGCCGGTGGTCAGCGTCCAGTCCAGCACGAGCTGCCAGCCGAGTTCCGGCCCGCGGACGAAGCCCACCAAGAACCCGCCCAGGATCAGGATCATGATCAGCCAGGGGATGCTTTTTCCGATCATGCTTCTCGGGGGTGTCCGGGTCAGGGATTCCAGGAGTGCATCGGGCTGCGCCGGCGGTGCGGCCTCCAGGTGGCGGATGATGCCGTCGAGATGCCCGGCGCCTACAACCGCCAGGATGCGCTGATTGGGGTGCAGCTCCGCCTGTTCGCGCAGCTTCAGTGCCATATAGGCGTCACGTTCCCCGATAAGCGCGCGGTAGAGCGGTTCAGCCTGATCGGCAAAATCGGCGAATGTGTTGTGCAGCAGGTCGCCCGACTTGAGCCGTTCGATGTCTTCCTCGGCCACCTCTTCCCGAGTCAGCAGGCTGGCCACCAATCCGGCAATCAGGCCGGGTCGCTGCCACCAGCGCACGGCGCCGGTCAGCCGACGCAAGGTGACGCCCACCTCGCGGTCGATGAGCAAAATCGGTAATCCGGCGTCGTCAGCGGCCTCCAGGGCGGCGCGCAGTTCCGCGCCGGGCTCCACGCCCAGCTGATCGGCCAGACGCTGCTGGTAGGCGGTCAGCGCCAGGTTGGCGGCAACGAGCCCCATCTTGCCCTCGCGGACAACTTGAAGCAGGTCCATCCGGGCCAATGCGTCGGGATCGCGCAGTGCCTGATGCCGGCTTGGGCACAGCTCGACGGCAACGGCGTCGAACCCATCGCTCGCAATGAGGTGGCGGACCGCGGCTTCGCTGGCGCGCGAGACATGCGCGGTACCGAGCAGGGTGATCCGGCTCGATCCGACGGTGATTTCGCGTAGCGGCTCATCCAAGACAACTTCAGACTGATTCACACAATTTTCCCGAGACTGGACGAAGCGGTGAAGACGGGGGCAAGATCGTGCCGAGGATGCGTTCGGAGCAGCAGGGAATCGATCGGGGACACCATGGATTGGCGGTCGCAGTGGGGTTGGATGCGCTCCTGGGTGCTTTATCGGTCGAATCCCCTGCATCGACGACGACTCGCGGCATTCTACCGGTCCTTCATCGGTCGGGACAGTCTGTGTTTCGACATCGGGGCGCACATGGGGAACCGGGTCGATGCGTGGCGGGACCTCGGCGCGCATGTCGTGGCGGTCGAGCCCCAACCGCTGTTTGCAAGGGCCTTGCGCCGCCGCTACCGCGACGACGAGCGCGTTCACCTGGAAGCCGTGGCCTTGGGCGAGCGCCCCGGCCGATGCACGTTGATGATCAGCCGGCGGACCCCAACCGTCAGTACGCTGAATCCAGCCTGGCGCCAAGTCATGGCCGTCAACCCCCGCTTTCGGCGTGTGCGTTGGGATGCGACCTGCGAAGTCACGGTGCTCACGCTGGATGACTTGATCGACTGTTACGGCGTGCCCGCATTTTGCAAGCTGGATGTGGAAGGCGCTGAAGCGCTGGTTCTGGCCGGACTGTCCCAACCGTTGCCGACGCTCTCGATGGAGTATTCTCCCGCAGATCCGCAGGGCGTAAGGGATTGTATTGCGCGCTTGGGCGAGCTGGGTCGCTATCAGTATCGGCGATCGGTCGGCGAGAGCCTGCACTGGAGCGGGGACTGGATGACGCCGGAGGGGGCGCTGGCCGATCTCGGCCGGCTCACACCCGATCAGCCCGCGGGGGATCTGTACGCTCGCCGGGTCGCCTGAAACGCAACGGCCATTGGTACAATCGCCAGTCTGATGCGCTCCGGGCCGCGCCGTGCCCGCCAACATGGGGAATCACATGAAGATCACCGTATTCGGCAGCGGGTATGTGGGGCTGGTCACGGCCGCCTGCTTTGCTCATATGGGCAACCAGGTGCTCTGCGTGGACATCGATGCCGCCAAAGTGGCCGCTTTGCGCGAGGGCAAGGTGCCGATTCGGGAGCATGGCCTGGACGATCTGGTGATGGCGGGCGTTCGGTCGGGAAATCTGCGCTTTACAACGGATGCCGGCGAAGGGGTCGCGCATGGCTTGTTCCAGTTCATTGCCGTGGGTACGCCGGCCGATGAAGACGGATCAGCCGACTTGAGCCATGTGCTGGCGGTAGCGGCAACGATCGCGACGCATATGACCGACTATCGCATCATCGTCGACAAATCGACGGTGCCGGTCGGAACGGCGCAGCGGGTGGCGCGCGTCATTGATGAGGGCTTGGCGCAGCGTGGGGTGACGATTCCCTTTGCGGTAGTGTCCAATCCAGAGTTCCTCAAGGAAGGCAATGCGGTCGAGGATTTCATGAAGCCCGACCGCATCATCGTCGGTGCTGAAGATGCGCGTGCCATTGCCGAGATGCAGCAGCTTTATGCGCCGTTCAACCGTAAGAACGACCGGCTGCTGGTCATGGATGCCCCATCCGCTGAACTGACCAAGTATGCCGCCAATGCCATGCTGGCGACCAAGATCAGCCTGATGAACGAGTTCGCCGGTATCGCCGAGCGGGTAGGGGCGGATATCGAGCAGGTCCGGATCGGGCTCGGTTCGGATCCGCGCATCGGCTTCCATTTCATCTACCCGGGCGCCGGCTATGGGGGATCCTGTTTCCCCAAGGATGTCAGCGCACTGATTCACACCGCAAGGGAAAATGCGCATCCGGCCGAGATTCTGGAAGCGGTTCAGGCCGTGAATCAGCGTCAGAAGCGGCGCCTGTTCGAACGGATCCAGGCGCATTTCGGTCACGATCTGTCCGGGCTCACGTTTGCGCTGTGGGGGCTCGCCTTCAAACCGGGGACCGACGACATGCGCGAGGCGCCCAGCCGTGTGTTGATGGAGGCCCTGTGGCAGGCCGGTGCACGGGTTCGCGCCTATGATCCGGCGGCGATGGCCGAGGCCAGACGCTTGTATCCGGATGCCGAGGCGTTGACGTTGTGTGAGAACCCGGATGATTGTCTGCATGGCGCGGAGGCGCTGGTCGTCATGACCGAGTGGAATCGGTTCCGCAGCCCCGATTTCGCAGCCATTCGGCAGCAACTGCGCCGGCCCGTGATCTTCGATGGCCGTAATCTGTACGATCCGGTCCGCATGGCGGAGCAGGGTTTTAGCTATTACGCCATTGGCCGCCCGGTCACCGAACCGGTTTCACCCGGGCGCGCTGGCACATGACGATCGAGTCCAACGAGACGCTGGTTGGAGGTCCCGAGGCCGCCGCGCGCGTGTTGGTGGTGGGCGCCGGCGCGATAGGTGGTTTCTACGGCAGCCTGCTGGCGCGCCAGGGATGGCCAGTGAGTGTGGTGTGCCGGAGCGAGGCGGCCCTCGTCTCTGAACGAGGCTTCGCCATTCACAGCGATACCCTGGGGAAATGGCGCTTTCGCCCAGCCGCCACGGCTACCCATGTCACGGCCCTCGAAGAAGCCCCGGATTATCTGCTGCTTACCACCAAGGTGCTGGCGGGAGAGGATCGCGCGGAACTGATTCGGCCGGCCGTGGGGCCGCGGACGGTCATCGTGTTACTGGAGAACGGCGTCGATATCGAGGCGCCGTTCGCTGCCGCGTTTCCGGATCACGAACTGATCAGTGCGCTGGCCTTCGTCTGTGTATCGCGTACCGCACCCGGTCATATTCACCATCAGGCTTACGGTGGCCTGACGCTCGGCAACTATCCCACCGGGATTTCGGGCGCGGTGCGACGGCTGGCCGCTGCGTTTCGTGCCGCAGGGATGCCGGTGGAATCATGCGATGCGATCGTCACAGCGCGCTGGCGCAAGGCCGTCTGGAATGCCGCCTTCAATCCGGCATCGGTCTTGGCGGGCTGTATCGATACCGGACGCCTTATGGCTGATGATGCCGCGGTCCGCACAATCCGGCGCGCAATGGTTGAGGTATGTGAGGTCGCTGCCGCCGCGGGGCATCCGCTGCCTCCGCAGACGGTCGACGCAATGCTGGAAAACACGCGACGAATGCCACCATATCTGACCAGCATGACGCTTGATGCCCTGCACGGTCGTCCGTTGGAACGCGAGGCCATTCTCGGCGCGATACTTGATCGGGCGCGGTCCGCCGGGGTGCCGGCCCCCACGCTTGAAACCTTCGATGCGTTGCTGCGCGTGCGCACTGCGAATTAACCAGCGTGCTGGAACTTGAACGAGGTTCGTTGTACCGTTAGCGCTCTCCGGTTGCCGCAGGGTCGCGGCAACCCGCTCAATGCCCCAGGAAAGATGGCGAGTTCATTGCCCCAATCCGGTGCGAGAGAATCGAAGGCCCTCGGGTTCGACCGGTGGGGCCGGGTGCAGACGCAGGCATGGAGCACATGGAGTACTCGGCAGGAACGTCCGCACAGGAGTAATTGAAATGGCTGATGCAGTTATTGTTTCCACCGCCCGCACGGGTATTGGCAAGGCGTTCAAGGGTTCCTTGAATCTGACCCATGGCGCCGAGATGGGCGGTCACGTGATCAAGCACGCCGTCGAGCGGGCTGGGATCGATCCGGCTGAAGTCGAAGAAATCATCATGGGTTGCGGGTTGCCCGAAGGCGCGACCGGCAACAACATCGCCCGTCTGGCCGGGATTCGCGGCGGTATTCCCGTCACTGCGACCGGCGCGACCATTGCCCGGTTCTGCGGCTCGGGTCTTTCTGCCGTCGCCCACGCGGCGCAGCGCTGCATCGTCGACAAGGTCCCAGTCGCCGTCGGCGGCGGGCTGGAGTCGATCAGCCTGGTGCAGAACAACATGAACATGAAGCACGCGATGGACAAGGGGCTGCTCAAGATGAAGCCTACCATCATGATGCCGATGATCCCGACGGCTGAGAACGTTGCCAAACGCTTCAACATCACTCGCGAGGAAGCCGATCAGCTCGCACTGATCAGTCAGCAGCGGACCGCCGAAGCGCAGCGCAGCGGCAAGCTGGCCGAAGAAATCGTGCCGATCACGGTGACCATGGAAGTCACCGACAAGGAAACCGGCAAGACCGAGAAGGTTGAGGTGACGCTGAGCCAGGACGAAGGCAACCGCGTCGATACCACGCTCGAGAAGCTGGCCTCGCTCAAGCCCGTTGCCGGCCCCACTGGCACGGTCACGGCCGGCAACGCCAGTCAGCTCTCCGACGGCGCCGCAGCGGTCGTCGTCATGAACAGCGAATACGCCGAAAAGAAGGGTGTTGAACCGCTGGGCATCTTCCGTGGTTTCGCCACTGCGGGTTGCGAACCCGACATCATGGGGATCGGTCCGGTGTTTGCCATTCCGCGCCTGCTCGAGCGCCATGGCCTCACGATGGACGACATCGGCCTGTGGGAACTGAATGAGGCCTTCGGCGTGCAGGCCATGTACTGCATCAAGGAACTCGGTATCCCCATGGACCTGTGCAACGTTAACGGCGGTGCCATCGCCATCGGCCATCCCTACGGCATGTCCGGTGCCCGCATGGTCGGTGCGGCCCTGCTCGAAGGCAAGCGCCGCGGCGTCAAGTATGTCGTGGTGTCCATGTGTATTGCTCAGGGTATGGGTGCGGCCGGCCTCTTCGAAGTGGTGTGAGGCAGACGACCCGTAACCTCTGCGGCCCGGGGCCTTTCTGCCCCGGGCCTTTTTGCATGGGTCCAATTTTGGGCTTGTTCGGTCGGGCATGCTAGAATCACCAGCTTTGGTTTCAGCGCCGGAAACTGACTGGGGCCATGCTATGGCGGTCTCATGGCGTTCCCGCGCAGCGGAGGCCGAGCAGGCCCGATCTTGTTTTTACTTTGGATGACTTGGAGCGACTGCGGTCATGAAAATTTTGGTGGGTGTCAAGCGGGTCGTTGACTACAACGTCCGCGTTCAGGTCAAACCGGATGGCTCCGGAGTGGCCCTCGACGGCGTCAAGATGAGTGTCAACCCCTTCGACGAAATTGCGGTCGAAGAGGCATTGCGGCTCAAGGAAGCGGGTAAGGCCACGGAAGTGATCGTGGTGTCTATCGGGACCTCCGCCTCCCAGGAACAACTGCGTACGGCGCTGGCCATGGGGGCGGATCGCGCCATCCTGGTGGAAACGACTGAAGCCTGTCAGCCCCTGACGGTGGCTCGCATCTTCGGCAAGCTGGTGGAGAAGGAAGGCGCCCAGTTGATCATTCTGGGCAAGCAGGCCATCGACGACGATGCCGGCCAGACCCCGCAGATGCTGGCGGCCCTGCTCGACTGCGCGCAGGCTTCTTATGCCTCGAAGATCGAGATCGACGGGGGCAGCGCCAAGGTGACACAGGAAGTGGATGCCGGTCTGCAGACCATTGAAGTGGATCTGCCTGCAGTCATCAGTGCCGACCTGCGCCTGAACGAACCCCGCTATGTCAAGCTGCCGGACATCATGAAGGCGAAGAAGAAACCGCTCGAGACCATCGCCCTGGCGGATCTGGGTGTGGAGCCGGCGGCTGCGCTCAAGGTGATCAAAACCGAAGCGCCTGCAGCGCGCAGCGGTGGTCGCAAGGTCGCCAGCGCCGAGGATCTGGTTGCTGAACTGAAGAACAAGGGGCTGCTGTAATGAGCAAGGTATTGATTATCGGCGAGCAGGCGGGTGGCGTCCTGGGACAGGCCGTGGGCCGAGCGGTCGCTTGTGCCAAGGAGCTGAATCCAGCCGAAGTCGTGGTGGCGCTGTTTGGCGCAGATGATCTGGCGAATGTGGCGCAGGCCGCTGCGGCGCTGGATGGTGTGACCCGCGTGGTGACCGTGAGCAATCCGGCCAATGCCAATCCGTTGGCGGCCCTCGTGGCTCCGCAAGTGGTCGCGTTGGCCCAGCAAGGTGGCTATAGCCACGTCTTGGCCAGTAACTCCAGTTTCGGCAAGGACACGCTGCCGCGGGTGGCTGCGCTGTTGGGTGTGCCGCAGGTTACCGACATCATGCAGGTGCTGGGAGAGCGCAGTTTCAAGCGGCCGACCTATGCCGGCAACGCGATCGTTACCGTCGAAGTCGAAGGTAGCGGCGTAATCTGCGGCACGGTCCGTGGTGCCTCGTATCCCGCCGTCGGTGGGGGTGGCTCGGCGACGGTCGAAGCGGTGAGTCTGGATGTGGCGCTGCCCAGCCATACCCGATTCGTTTCGCAGGAGACCAGCAAAAGCGATCGTCCCGATCTGCAAAGCGCTCCCAAGGTCGTCTCCGGCGGCCGCGGTGTTGGCAGTGCGGAGAACTTCAAGATCATCTTCGGCTTTGCGGACAAGATCGGTGCAGCGGTCGGGGCCTCGCGCGCTGCAGTCGATGCCGGCTTCGTTCCCAATGAGATGCAGGTTGGGCAGACCGGTAAGATCATTGCACCCGAGCTCTACTTCGCGGTGGGGATTTCGGGCGCCATTCAGCATCTGGCCGGCATCAAGGATGCCGGGACCATCGTGGCCATCAACAAGGACGAAGAAGCGCCGATTTTCGAGGTGGCTGATCTCGGTCTCGTCGGTGACCTGTTCCAGGTGTTGCCGGAACTGGAAAAGCTGGTCTAGGCTCGGGACATCTACAGGTGCCGGTTACCGTCCGGCACTTGCGGGTATCGCGTGAAAAGAGGGAGGCTTGCCTCCCTCTTTTTTTGTCCGGCATGGTTTGGATGACGCAATGAAGCGACAGCACGCTTGCGGCATTGCGGTTGGGCGGTTTATGTTCTTCGACCAGCTTCTTTTCCGGGATGCTGGCAATGCCAAGGAAATTTTCATAAGGAGTGTGTTCGATGTCGGCGGAACTGTTTTGGCTCACCTGGACTGTGATCCTGACCGCCTTTTTCTTCGTGCCCTATGTGCTGAACCGTATCAGCATCCGTGGTCTTTTCGGGGCAATGGGTAATCCGCGCAAGGATGACTTGCCCGAATCGGACTGGGCGCAGCGCGCGATGCGGGCGCATGCCAATGCGGTCGAAAACCTGGTGGTGTTCGCACCGTTGGTTCTCCTGGTGGAGCTGGTCGGCGCCAATTCCGCCATGACCGGCTTCGGTGCCGCGCTCTATTTCTGGGGCCGGCTGGCGCACTATGTGATCTATACGCTCGGCATCCCTATCGCCCGAACCGTCAGCTTCTTTGCCGCCTTTTTCGGCGAAGTGCTGCTCATCATTGCATTGCTTGGCGCAATGTAGCTCTAGGACGGCGTCTTGAAAGCCTTGATCTGTAGTCGATCGGGTGGTCCGGAAGTGTTGCAGATCGCCGAGGTCGCGCCGCCTCAACTCGGGGCGGATGAGGTCAAAGTGCGAGTCCGTGCCGTCGGGCTCAATCGCGCCGACCTACTGCAGCGCAGCGGTTTCTATCCACCGCCGGCAGGCTGGGATCCGCACCGGCTGGGCCTGGAATACGCCGGGGACGTGGAAGAGGTGGGCGCGCACTGCGTGCTGCGTCGGCCGGGTGATCGCATCATGGGTTTGGTCGTCGGGGGCGCTTGTTCGGAATTCATTACCGTTCCGGAACGGGAAACGCTCCCGGTTCCGGAACGGTTGACGCATGTGCAAGCCGCAGCAATTCCCGAGGCTTTTCTGACCGCATTTCGCGCCCTGTGGGGCGAAGGTGAGCTGGCCTCTGGGGATGCCGTGCTGATTCGGGTGGCAACGGCCAGTGTGGGCATCGCTGCGATCCAGCTGGCGCGCCTCGCCGATCACGTCGTGGCGGGTACCGGGCGTGATGCCGCCCGTCTGGATCTTCTCCGTGACCTGGGACTGGATCATCCGTTGATCGAAGGGGTGCCCGATATGGCGCGCCGCGCGCAGGATGCGCTGGGTGGCCACGCGCAGGTGATTATCGACCTTTGGGGGGGCGGCCGGCTGGCGGAAAACCTGTCCCTGCTCGGTGAAGAGGGGCGCTTGGTCGTGGTCGGGCTGCTGGGCGGATCCCGCGATACAATCGATTTGGCGGGATTGCTTATGCGTCGGCAGAGTATTCGCACCCTGACCATGCGCAGTCAGCCCATCGAACGTCGCGTGGCCTTGGTCCGGCGATTTGAGCGGCAGATCCTTCCCGTTCTGGCTGAAGGTCAATTGCAGATGCCGGTTTCACGCGTTTATCTGATGTCCAATGCCGCCCAGGCACATCACGACATGGCCCGCGGGGGCCACTTCGGCAAGCTGGTTCTGACTTGGGCCGAATGAATACCTATTAGTCAAAACGACTCTGGTGTGGGAGAGCGAGGTTATGCGCAGCACGATGATGCCTGATGGATTGACACTGGACTTGTTGCTGGAACGCACCGAGCGCTTGTTTCCGGACACGCCAATTGTCTCCAGAGCCCCTGATCGAACGCTGCGGCGCTCGACCTATGCCGCCATGGCGCGCCGGGTGCGCGATCTCGCCGGCGGATTGCAGGTAGCGGGATTGCAGCCGGGCGATCGTGTGGCGAGCCTGATGTGGAATCACCAGCCCCATCTGGAAGCCTACTTCGGTGTTCCCTTGGCCGGGGGCGTGCTGCATACACTCAATCCGCGGCTTTCTGACGAAGACCTTTGTTACATCATCCAGGACGGCGGCGATCGATTCCTGATCCTGGATGATGTCCTGCTCCCCGTGTATGCGCGGATCCGGGACCGTTTGAGCCTGGAGCGGGTCTGGGTGGTTTGTTGGCAGGATGCTTCGGTCGACGACGCGACGCTCTCGGACTATGAAGCACTGCTCGCATCGGGCACGGGCCGTTCGACGCTGCCCGTGATCGACGAGAGTGATCCTTGTTTGATGTGCTATACCTCGGGCACGACCGGGCGGCCGAAAGGAGTGGTGTATTCCCACCGGTCCACCGTGCTGCATGCCCTGGCCAGCGCGTTGCCGGATGAGCTTGGATTGTCATGCCGCGATACGGTGACGCCCGTGGTGCCGATGTTCCATGCCAATGCGTGGGGCCTACCGTTTTCCGCCACACTGGTGGGAGCGAGCCAGGTGTTGCCCGGCCCGCATCTGGATGCGGAAAGTCTCCTCGACCTGTTCGCAGGCGAGCAGGTGACCGTGACGGCCGGGGTGCCCACCATCTGGTTGGGACTGCTTGAGGCCTTGCGCGCCGAACCAAAGCGGTGGTCCTTGCCCCGCATGCGTACGGTGGTGGGGGGGTCTGCGGTGCCGGGTTCCTTGATTCAGGGGCTGGCGACGTTCGGGATGTCGGTGATTCAGGGGTGGGGAATGACTGAAACCTCGCCTCTGGCTGCATTGGCACAACTCAAGCCTGCGCACGAAGACTTGCCGCCCGATCAACGGATACGTTACCAGACCAGCCAAGGCCTTGCCTGTCCGTTGGTGCGTTTACGCATTGCAGATGATGCGGGGAATACGCTGCCTTGGGATGGCGAGCGCATGGGCGAGGTTCAGGTACGTGGGCCGTGGATTACCGGCTCCTATCACGGCGGCGAGGGTCAGGACAAATTCACTGCCGACGGGTGGCTTCGAACGGGGGATGTCGCCGTCGTGGATCCCGAGGGCTATGTGTTTCTGACCGATCGGACCAAGGACCTGATCAAGTCCGGAGGCGAATGGATCAGCTCAGTGGCCCTGGAAAATGCACTGATGGATCATCCCGCGGTGCATGAGGCCGCCGTGATTGCGATTCCGCATCCCCGCTGGGGGGAGCGGCCCCTCGCGGTCATTGTTTTCAAATCTGATCGATCGGCTTCGAGTGACGAACTCAGGACATTTTTGGCCGAGCGATTTGCCAAATGGATGGTGCCGGATCAGTACATGATCGAACCTGCGATCCCCCGAACATCCACGGGCAAGTTCAATAAACTTGCCCTGCGCCAGCAATTTTCCCAATTGCCCTCGGAGTTCACCGGCGGTGTCTGAAGTTCCGGAGCCATGTTCCCCCTGTTGCCAGGTCTGTCAGCTCGATGGCCAGGGAATTTGTATTGGTTGTGGGCGAAGCGCCGAGGAAATCCGGTGCTGGCTCAGTCTGGACCGGGAAGGGCGCTGGGCTATCTTGCGGACGGCGGCCGAGCGGCGCCGCAAGCTGAACAACCGTGGGCCCGATGAGTGACCGGAGCATGAGGCGCAGGGAATGATGGGTGCAATGTCGCGTTACGGATTGGTTGGACAACTGGCCTTGACGGCCTTGTTTGCGGTGATGACGGTGATCATGGGGGTCGTACTGTTGGTTTACGTCATCTATATCGACATGGATCCGCGAATGCCTCGCGACTTGCCGTTTCTAACCCGCGTGACGGGTTGGTTCCTGGCCGCAAGCGTGTTCTTCGGACTTGGAAGCTGGGCGCTTCAGCGGCGTCACTGGACGCGCTGGGTGTGGTGGGTTCCGCAGATCGGTGTGCTGCTGGCCCTGTGGGGGATGATTCAGAGTCTGCGGGTCGCCAGCTGAGGATGTGTCTTTATAGGTGATATGAAAAAAAGCCGGCTTTGAAGGCCGGCTTTTTTCTGTACGCCGAAGCGCTACGATGTCGAAGGGATCAGGATGCCTTGGACATGCCCGGCATCATGTTGAAGGGGACTCGGTAGATCTGCATCAGACCCCCCACCGTCATGAGCACACGGCTCATGCCGACGAAGGAGTCTGGGACGATGATCCGGTGTTCCTGGAACACTTCCATCAGCTCCTCGATCACCTCGTCCACGCCTTTCTTCTTCATGTCACGCATGATTTCGCCAGCGCGGGTCTTGGCTTCGGGCTTGCCTCGCTTGGTCCGGATAAAGTACTGCGACAGATCCTCGACCGTTTCCGCATCGATGCCGCCGAAACCGCATTCCTGCATAAGCTTGCCCAGATTCTCGCCGGCCTGCGTCTCATCCTGTCCTTTGCCCTGATTGAGCATGTAGAGCATCAGCCGGGTGTAGTTCATCGTCTCTTTGGGCGTCAGCCGACCGATCACACCATAATCCAGAATCCAGACATTCTTATCCTGGTCGACCATGAAGTTGCCGGGGTGGGGATCGGCCTGGAACACACCGAACTTGGTGATCTGTTGCATGTAGCTGTCCTGGACGACGGACAGCAGATCACGCGCTTCTTCCTTATTGTTGCGATCGAGGTGACTGACCAGCCGGGTGCCCTCGATCCACTCGGTGACGATGACCTTTTCTTTGGACAGATCTTCCACCAGCACCGGGATGCGAATGCGTGGATGGTGTTGTTGCTGCGAGAAAATCCGCATGTTTTCCGCCTCGATACGGAAATCCAGCTCCTCGGCGGTCATTTTCAGCAGCTGCTCGATCATCTGCTTGATGTCGATCTGTGGCACACGGCTCTTGAGCAGTTCGGCCATCATCCGGAACAGACCGAAATCCTGGTAGAAGAGTTCCTTGACATTCGGCAGCTGAACCTTAATGGCGACCAGCCGGCCATCTTTGAGCTTGGCCCGGTGCACCTGGCCGATCGACGCGGTTGCAGCGGGATCTTCCTCCACCCACTCGAAGTGATCACGCCAGTTTGCACCGAGCTGGTCTTCCATGACCGGCACCACATCGTGGAACGGAACCGGTTTGGCGTCGTTCTGCAGCTTCTTGAGCGCGTCGATGTATTCACGCGGCAGCATGTCGGGACGCGCGCTCATGAACTGCGCGAGCTTCACCCAGGTTGCGCCATTGTGCTTGCAAAGGTTGTAGAGCAGTTCGGCGTTTTTCGGATGTGCTGCCTTGAAGTAAGGTTTGCGCTCTTTCCAATCGGACAGATGCTTGGTGCGCGCACGCACTTTCCGGTAAGACCGGTCGATCTTGTAGACCGTGACGATCGCATTCAGATAGCGCCGCCGCCCGCGCCAGATCTGGCCGAGGTTCTTGAAGCTGAGCCAGCTCCCATCCGTGGAGGGTTCAGGTGTCCGTTGCATTGGGAATGTCCTCGAGGGAAAACAGTACATGCCCTCGCCTTTCAGGAGGGCGCCACTGCTACATGAATCTGTAAAGAAAACCCTGAATTCAGGGTATTAGGATTATTATTGAGCTTTAATAAAAAGAGGTCAACCTATTGATCCCGTAAATTGTACAAGTAAAAAGAACCCGCTTTTTACTAAGGCGATGATTCTTCGGGAGAGTTTGGTCCTGTACGCTTTGGCTGACAGCAACATCGGCTCCTATTAGGGCCGACTGCACGCCAATGGATCCCTCATTCAATGGCACCGGGAGCAGAGATTCCGCGATAAGTCAACAGCGTGCCGTCCTGCCGATACAGGTCAATCAGCGCTTTGCGCAGATTCACCACGGAGCGAACCTCTTCGATCTGGGCAGAAACCAGATCCCGCTGGGCGCGAGCGAGCAGGGTGGCGGTCGATTTACCGACCAGGAAGTTCTCCCGTTCTGCGATATGGGCCGCTTCCTGAAGCTGGCGTGTTGCGGCAGTTGCGGTGACCTGCTCCTCCGCCCGCTTGACTTCCATGAAGGCGCTTCGCACATCCAGCTCCGCGAGCTGCTCCAGGTTCTGCAAGGCGAGTTCACGTTGGTCCCGCGCCGTTAGCGACTGAAGATGGATTGCTCGGGATTGCCGGTTACCGACCGGGAAGTCCAGCCTTAGGCCGACTCCCGCGTCCCAAAATTCCTCGTCTCCGTTGCTGATGTTATCGACGCTGTCGCTGAACGATTCGGCGTAGCCGCTGCGCCCAAGCGTTATGAACAGGTTGAGCGCGGGCAACAGACCATTTCGTGTCTGTACCACTTGCAACTCTCCGCTGCGCAGCTGCATGCGGGCCTCGTTGAGATCGGGCCGGTAACGCAATGCAAGCTTGACGTGATCCTCGACATTTCCGGTGAACGATGCCGGAAGGGTCGGGACATCGGCGATTTCGATCATCCGCTGCCAGCCATCCACACCTTGGGGATTGAGTTGCTGAAGAAATCGCAGGCGCAGCTTATCGAATGCGCTACGCGCATCGATGAGCGCCTGGCGACGCAGGGCCAACTCAGCACGTGGGGCAGGGAGTTGGGTTTGGGCAATCTGGCCAACCTCAACCCGCTCCTCGATTTCATGGAGCTGCTTTTCGGAAAGCCGGACGGAATCTTCCAGGATTTCCAGCTGACGCTTGAACAGATAGTAATCCCAGTAAAGCGATTCGATCTGGCTGACTAGCGTTTGGGTAAAGCCGCGTAACTGGTACTGGGTTGCCAGTGTTTCGGTTTCCGCCTGTTGGATGCGCGCCAGGTTGGCGGAGGGGCTGCCGCCTTTCAGCAGCGCCTGCGTCAAGGTCAGGCCGATGCGGGTCTGATTTTGGGCGTCTCGCGCACTACCCTCCAGATCCTCGAGGATGATGCGCTCGATGGTATCGCTCTGGCTCTTGATTCGCTCATTGGAGATCGACGCTTCGATCTGTGTCCCGGTGACCAGACGCTTGGTGGCGCCGACTTTGACTTCACTGCGTTCGCCGTCGATGACGCTGCCCTGACCGCTGCTGTCGGACGCGTCAATCACATCGCGATCGCGATTTCGGCGGAACGGGCTCGGCAGCGCAACACGCGGATTGAAATCCAAGTCCTCGGGAATGGTGCCGACGCCTGGAAAGAAAAATTCCGATTTTTCCCGGCCCAGGGAGCCCTGGAGGAACAGATTGGTGTCGTAGCGGGATCGCTCGATATCTTCGAAGGCGCCTCTTAATACGGGCGTCAACATCTGGATGTTGAGCAGTTTGTTGTTCCTGAGCGCCAGCAAGACGGCTTCTTCGCGGGTGATTCGCAACGGGCCTGCCGGATTCGACGGTGCTGCTTTGCCACCTTTGATCTGATTCACACCGGGCGTGCTGTCCCTGACGATCCTGTCCTGCAGCGGTGTCGGACCCGGTTTGGATTGCGGTGCAGGCGTCTCCGGGATTGCGGCATGGGCTGGGATGGTCAGGCTCAACAGAGCCCCGCCGATGAGATTCAGGCGAACGGTCATTTGTTTCATCGGGCAGCGTCCTTGCGATGGAACAGCGTGTAGATAACAGGGACCACGAACAGGGTGATGAAGGTGGAGCTGATCAGTCCGCCGATGAGGGCGCGCGACATGCTCTGCTGGATCTGTGCCCCTTCACCCTGCGCCACGGCAAGTGGTACCAAGGCCAGCATGGTGGTCAGGGCGGTCATTAAAATGGGACGCAGACGCGTCCGTCCGGCTTCGAGCAGGGCATCGTGCAATGCGAACTGACGGTCATAGCGCAGGTGATTGGCCTGATCGACCAGCAGAATGGCGTTGTTGACCACGACACCGATCAGGATGATCGAGCCGATCAACGACACGATGTTGTAGGTCGTTCCGGTCAAGAGCAGCATGAGATTCACGCCAATCAGTGCCAACGGCACGGAGAACATGACGATCAACGGGTCGCGCAACGATTCATACAGCATGGCCATGATGATGTAGACAAGAATGATGGCCAGGATCATGACGGTGATCAGGTCTTTGAATGCAGCCCGGAGTTCCTCATATTCGCCGACGAACAGCACCTGATACCCGGCTGGAATAGGGACACCGGCAATCGCCTTGCGGACGTTGCTGACAACCGTGCCCAAGTCGGAGCCCGAGATGTTAGCTCCGATCTGAATGGCGCGTTGCTGGTCATTGCGCAGAATCCGAATCGGGCCGAGTTTCGCCTCGGTGTTGACGAGATTGCGCAAGGTAATTTGCTGACCTAATGGATTGAGGATATTGAGATCCAGAATCTCATCCACAGTCAAAAGAGTGGCGTCTTTGAGTTTCACGACGATGTTGGATTCATCGCCGCTTTCGGCATAACGGCTCGCAATCGTGCCGCCCAATGCAATTTCCAGCGTGCGTGCAATCTGAGCCACGCTCACGCCGAGGTCCGCGGTTTTGGCGCGGTCGACATGAAGCTCGACTTGGGGAACCCCTTCGCGATCGGCGCGCCGCACGTCGGTTACATTGGGCACCGTTTCCACCGCATCGGCAATCTGATCGGCCAAATCATTCAGTCTATCGAGATCCGGGCCGCGAATCTCGACTTGAAGGGCTTCGCCACCGCCGATCATCTGCAGCATCACATCCTGCGGCGCGCGCGAGCGGAGCACCCCACCTGGGTAATCGGCGAGCGCGACGCGCAGGTCATCGGCGATTTCGTGGCTGGAACGTTTGCGCTCGACGACGGGAATCAGCGCCGCAGTCATTTCAGCTGTCGAGGTGGCCTCGGGCTTGAACAGCGTGGGACCGACTGCGACGACCATGTGCTTGAGCTCAGGGACATTGTCCCGGACAATCTGGGAGATTTCCTGGATTTTCTCTTCCACAACGTCCAGTCGCGTTCCGGGACGCATCTCGAATTCCACCCGAACCTCGCTTTCATCGGAAGGCGGCATGAATTCGGTACCGATGAGCGGAATCAGGGCAAACGACAGCAGGACCAGCAACGCCGTTGCCGTGAGCGTGCGCCCGGGATGGCGTACGCAGGGATCCAGGGCACGCTTGTAGCGTGTTTCGGCCTGGGCGATGAGCCGACCGATGCGTTCGGCCAGGCCATGAACCTGGTTGCCGAGATTGATCTGGCGACTGAGCAGGCGCGAAGCCAGCATGGGCGTAAACGTGAGTGCAACCAACAGCGAAGCGATGAGCGAAAAACTCACGACCCAGCCGAGCTGGCCAAACATTTCCCCGGCGATCCCTTCGGCGAAGATCAGCGGCAGGAACACCACCATGGTCGTAAACGTACCGCCTGCAATGGCCAGCGCGATCTGCTGCGCACCCTCGATGGCCGCGTTCTGCGGATCGAGCCCTTCTTCCTCGCGTTTCCGGGCAATGTTCTCAAGCACCACGATGGCGTTGTCCACCATCATCCCGACACCCAACGCAAGACCGCCAAGGGTCATCATGTTGATGGTGAAACCCGAGAAGTAGATCAGTACGAACGCCACCAGAACCGAAATCGGCATGGCCGTGGCGACGAGCAATGCGGCGCGTGCATTGCGTAGGAAGAACAGCAGGATGGCAAAGGCTAGGAAGGCACCCCCGAACAGCGACGTGGTCAGATTGTCGATTGCGCGCTGGATGTACTGTCCGGTGTTGACCACGGTCACAAACGAAAGCTGCGGAAAGTCGCGGCGGATCTTCTCCATCTCCGCTTCCACCCGGTTGGTGACTTCCACGGTGTTGTAGCCGGATTGCTTACGCACCATCAGCTGGACGCCCGGAACGCCGTTGACCAAGGCCTTACGATCGATTTTTGCCGTGGTATCCACGACATCGGCAATCTGGTGGAGGTAGATCGGTCCGCCTCGATTGGCGATCAGGGTGCCGCGAATTTCATCGAGGTTGTCAAATCGCCCTGGAATGCGGATGCGGATGTTGGCATTGCCGCGATCGATGCTGCCCGCGGGCAGTGTGACGTTGGCAGTGCGGAGCGCCTGAACCACTTCATCGAGGCTGAGACGCAGGGCGCGGATCTTGTCCGGATAGATCTGTACCTGGATCTCGCGTTCCAGGCCGCCCCAGATGTTAATGGCGGCCACACCTTTGAGCCGCTCGAGGCGGAACTTGATCTGGTCATCGATGAGCTTGCGCAGGGTGAGCGCATCGAGATTGCTACCGATGCCGAGAATCATGACCGGGAATGCATTGGTATCGAATTTTAGCATGATCGGTTCGTCGGCATCGGCCGGCATGAACTCGCGGATGCGTCCGAAACCGTCGCGGATGTCATTGGCTGCGCCATCCAGGTCGGTGCCCCAGATGAAGCTGACGCGAATGACGCTCTGGCCTTCTCGAGAGGTGGAGGAAAGCGTTTCCACGCCCGGGATCGCTGCGAGAATCTCCTCGATCGGCTTGGTGATCAGCTCTTCGATTTCTTCGGGGCTCGCGTTTTCGTAGGTCGTGATCACAGTGAGCGTCGGTAGGCTCAGCTCCGGCATCAGATCGATGTTGGTGCGCATCAGGGTAAAGCTGCCCAGGATCACCATGATCAGCATCACCATGCTGGTGAACACCGGATGAGTAACGGTAAAGCGCGGCATGTTCATGTTCGATTTCCCGGCCGTCCTTGCAATGGCGTGTGACGATGTTTCAATCTGGATCAGGGTTCGCGGACGCGGGAAACTTCCACGCCTTTCCCATCATCCAGCAAATGCAGGCCGAGTGTGACCACCTGTCCTTGCAAGGGGGGGGAGACGATCTGTGTGAGGTCACCGTCCTGTAGGCCGGTCTCTACAGGAACGAAACGAGCGATTGCACCATCCTCGGTTTGCTCGACACGAAAGACACCCATCTTGCCCTGGCGCTCGACGAGCGCATCGTTGGAAACAGCGATGGCATTCGGCGCTTGGTCGAAAAGGATACGGGCCCGGCCGAACATACCGGGTTTCAAGTCTCCGGATTCATTGGGAATCGTGACTTCGAGCAAGGCTTGTCGGGACATTTCGTTGAACTGGGGTGAGATACGGGAAATCACGCCCGTGAACTCCTGATCCGGATACGCCGCGGTAGTCAGGGTGACGGGTTGGCCGATGGTCAGGCGGCTGTAATCCCGCTCGGTCACGCTCATCTGAGCGATGATCGGCTGAAACGCCAATACTTGGACAACGGGTTCGCTTGGACGCAACAAGGCGCCTTCATCAACAAACCGCTGCCCCACCACACGCGTCGTATCCTCGTCCGGCCAATCCGCATAGATTTTGGTGTAGGACAGCTTGAGTTCCGCAGCCTTGAGCGCGGCTTGCGCTTGTTGCAACTGGGCTTTGGCCACGCTCAAGCGAGCTCGGCTGGCGGTGACGCGGGTCAATGCGCCATCGTATTCGGCCTCTGAGGCAATCTTGCGATCCAGTAGCTGCTTGGTGCGCTGGAAATCACGTTCTGCAACCTGCGCCGAGGCGGTGGCCTCGGACAACTGGGCCTTTGCGACCGTCAGCTGAGCCCGGATTCGAATCACTTCCTGGGCGATCTCGTCATCTTCCAGTTCCGCAATGAGCTGACCCTTTTCCACCTGATCACCGACTCCGACGGTCAGCTTAAGCAAAATACCACCGACTTTGGGTGTGATGAGGAATTGGGCATTCGGGCGCAGCGTGCCATTGAAGTAACGATAGTCATTCATGTCGAGTTGGCGCACTGCCGCAGCCTCGACTGCAATGACTGCGGCTGCCTCGGGCTTATCTGCGTTGGAGACGAAGAGACGTTGGATAACGACGCCGACGAACAACAGGAAAAACGCGATGACCAGAACGCGTGGAAGCCTTTTCGGCATGAGTTTCCTTCCTTGGGATCAATGGCAACAAGCTTTCGGAAGCTACTATAGTGCCGTTTCAATGACAATCAGCCGGAGTGGATCATTCCCTGCGATCTATGCTCAACCCATTCCGGAAAAGTGGCTGGGCGACTCTGATGCTTCGGGATGACGGCCTGACGCCGCTCAGCCATTCGCGGCCAATCTGGGCGGCGTGTGGCATCGGCGGGCGTATACGATGCTTGACGCGTGGGTGTTCGGTGCTGTTCTCGGTTCTGAGTCGAAAAACGATCGCGCCAGTGATCGATCGGATCGGTCAATGCTCTCGTGCAGGCGTCTGAGCGCGCCGAGCCTCCCAGTTTTCGATGGCTTGAAGTGCCAGCAGACCCGCGTTTCGCAACGCGGTTTCCGCAGAGCCTTGATCCTGATGCTGCAAGGCGTGCCAGGCATTTTCGGTCAGCATGGTCGGAGATGGCAGGACGCCCTCCATGTTCAGCAATTCCTGGCCAGCCTGTAGCGCTTTCAGACACGTGAGGCGCGTTTCCTCGTCCATGTCCGCCAGACCGATGGCCATGCTGCACGCACCCAGGGGCGCCAGGGACAAGGTGGCCCAGGGGGAGCGAGAGTGTGTATCTCCCGCTTGTGGGCTCACCCAGTACCACTCGGTCAAACCACGAACCAGATGCATCAGGACCAGCATTGCGGGAAGGTCGTCAAATAGCTGGCGATGTCCGCGCGCGGCTGCGAGGTGGGCCGTCACCTTCATGGGCGGCGCCACCAACAGGGCGTATTCGGTCTCAGACAAGGCGACGATATCGGACATGATCGATTCCAGGTCAGTGCAGTTGTTTCGAGACCGGCAGCGGTGCGTCGACGGTCTGTGTATGGGTCAGTTCGCCATCCGCCCCCGGGAACAGGGGGGCGCCACAATCCTCGCAGTCGGCAACGGGGAACCGCCCGCGGAGCACGTCGATGCGTTTGATGCCCATCTGCTGCAATACATCGCGGATCTGAGTGGCAACATCCGAGAGATCATCTTCGCCTTCCAGCAAACCCCATACGGAGCCGTGCAGTACTTCTGGGTGATTCTCCCGCAACAGACCGATTCGATATTCGACCAGGACAGCGTTGTCATAGCACGGCGCAATCACCGCATGGATCCGGTCCGGTGTCAGGTCGTACTGCGCCTGCATCTGGGCCGCACAGGCCTGCAGCGTGAATGAGCGCCCATGTTCATCGGTACGGCGCAAGGCCGGGAAATATGCATCTGGCGACAGCAGGGTGATCGCGCAGTTGCTCAGGAGGTCAGACAATGGCCGGTGAGCCACCTGCTGCCAGTGTTGATCGATGTCGTCTCGGCTTGCGGCAGCGTCGTGCCAGCGAAACAAGGCCTGATCGCCCGGGCGGGCGCGGATCAGCCCCAGCAGATAGCGCGGGTCCGCCAGATAGCGGTTGCTGGTGGGCATTGCAGCGGCATCGACGGCCAGAACCGGCTCGGCCTCAGCCAGCCGTTGTCGCAGATGCGAAGTCAGGGAGTAGGCACCGCAATATCCGGCGGGCAGTTGGTCGGGGCCGAACAGAAAATCGGCCAGGACCAGTGAAGCCCCGGCCGCGACCACGCCATCCTTCAGCAGCGCGCACAACTCATGGCACTGCTCGGGGTTGAGTGAACGAGCGGGAATGTCGTACCGGGACCAGGCCAGGATCGGCAGGGCGATCAACAGTCCCGTCTCACCTCCCATGGCTTCAGCCTCGATCAGGTCCGACAAGCCTTCGAACGCCCGGGGAAGCTGGGTATGGAGTCGATCAAGCGCTTCAATGAGGCTCTTTTCGTGACCATCGGCCAGTAGGGCGCGGATCAGGGGCTTCAGGCGATCTTGATAAAATCGGTCTTCCTGCGCGCATTCCGAACGGCCTAGTCCCAATGCCAGCTGCACCAGTTCGTCGATCCGGCGATGGCCGCGCGATGCGCTTCGGCTCACTCGTCTCATTCCACGGTTCCTCACCCACCCCGGCTTCGGACCGGATAACTGACCTATTTTACCCGACCCGGGACCCTGGGTGATGGGGGCCGATTCAGCGCGGCATCCAGATCGAGCGCCGGCGCAGATCCAGCGTATGCGGATATTCGCGATTGGTCTCCTCCGGTGGAGGCTGCATGGGCCCCAATGGATGACCATTGGGAAGGAAACGGCTCAGGCGCGCGATGTCCGGCGGGACTTCCAATACGCCGGGTGTGTGGCCGAATCCCCAGAAGCGGCTGACCCGCCGGGTTTCGGCGGCGTAGGCATTGACCGGGTAGACATCGTAGCTGCGCCCGCCGGGATGGGCGACATGATAGGTGCAGCCGCCGATGGATCGGCCATTCCAGGTGTCGATGATGTCGAAGATCAGCGGCGAGTGAATTCCGATGGTCGGGTGCAGGGCAGAGGGCGGCTGCCAGGCGCGGTAGCGCACCCCGGCCACATACTCGCCATGCGTGCCGGTGTTGTGCAAGGGGACGCGGCGGCCGTTGCACGCGATGACATGGCGCGAATCGGTCAGGCCGGTTACCCGTACCTGCAGCCGCTCGACCGACGAATCGACGAAGCGGGCGGTGCCCAGATTGGTGGATTCCTCGCCCAGCACATTCCACGGCTCCAGTGCACCGCGCAGCTCCAGATGGATGTCGCCAACACGGACTTCGCCGTAATGGGGGAAGCGGAATTCCAGAAAGGGGGCGAACCACTCCGGATGGAAGGGAAATCCCGATTCGCGCAGGAAACGGGTGACATCCTGGATGTCCTGCCACACGAAATGCGGCAGCATGAAGCGATCGTGCAATGCGGTTCCCCAACGCACCAGATCATGGCGGTAGGGGCGGTACCAGAAATGCGCGACCAGGGTGCGCAGCAGCAGCATCTGCACCAGACTCATGCGGGCATGAGGCGGCATTTCGAAGGCGCGCAACTCAAGCAGTCCCAGCCGGCCGCGCTGGCTGTCCGGCGAATAGAGCTTGTCGATACAGAACTCGGCGCGGTGAGTGTTGCCGGTCAGGTCCGTCAGCAGGTTGCGGAGCAGCCGATCGACCAGCCACGGCTGCGGCACTTCGCCATCCGGCATCTCCTTGAAGGCGATATCGAGCTCATAGAGGCTTTCGATGCGCGCTTCATCTGCCCGGGGGGCCTGGCTGGTCGGACCAATGAACAGTCCCGAGAACAGATAGCTCATGGCCGGATGATGCTGCCAGAAGGTGATCAGGCTACGCAGCAGGTCGGGTCGGCGCAGGAAGGGGCTGTCGGCTGGCGTGCTGCCGCCGAGAGTGACGTGATTGCCGCCGCCGGTGCCGGTGTGGCGGCCGTCGAGCATGAATTTTTCGGTACCGAGCCGCGCCCGGTGGGCTTCGTCATACAGCGTTTCGGTGATTTCGACCATCTCCGCCCAGTTTTCCGCGGGGTGGACGTTGACCTCGATCACGCCCGGATCCGGTGTGATATGCAGCCGTTTGAGGCGCCAGTCATGCGGCGGCTCATAGCCTTCGAGGCGGACCGGCAGGCCGAGCTGCGCCGCGGTGGCTTCGATGCAGGCGAGCAGATTCAGGTAGTGTTCGAGATAGCTGACCGGTGGCAGGAAGATATGGAGGCAGCCGTCGCGGGGTTCGATGCACAGTGCAGTGCGAAACACATCCGCCCAGCGCGCCGGGTTCAGATCATCAGCCTGTTCCATTTCACGGATGGGCTGGGGCGGCGCTGGTGTCCAGGTGCTGTAATGGCGTGCGACTTCGCCCTGCAGGTCATCCAGCGGTGGTCGGGGCTCGAACGGGCTTGGTTCCGGAACGACCTCGCGCCGTTCACGCTGCTGGGCGCTCCAGGGTAATTGATCCAGGGGCAGGCGCAGGCCCATGGGCGAATCGCCGGGCAGCAGAAACATCACCTCGCGGCGGAACGGCCAATGCACGCTCTCCCACCGGTTCGAGCCGTAGTTCCAGCGCACCGGCAGGCAGTAACCCACCGGCATGTCGAGTCCTCGTTCCAGGACCTGCCGCAGGCTCGCATGATCGGGGTGCTGTTTGTCCGCGAGTTTCAGGGGGTCGAGGTCGAGCGGCAGGCTGTCCGCCTTCCAGAGGTGATAGAGCGTGTCCTCATAACCCGGCTGCACGTGGTCCGGCGCAACCCCGAGGCGACGAGCCAGTTCGCGGCCGAAGCACAGCGCATCGTCGATCGTGCATCCATAATCCTTACCATCATCGGCAAGTAGGTCGGGCCGCTGCCACACCGGCCGGCCATCGGTCCGCCAGTAAAGCGACAAGGCCCAGCGGGGCAGTTCCTCGCCGGGATACCACTTCCCCTGTCCCACGTGGAAGACCCCGCCGGGTGCGAATCGATCCTGCAGCCGGCGCAACAGCACGCCGGCGCGTTCTCGCTTGTGCGGGCCCAGCGCCGCGGTGTTCCATTGGGGAGACTCCATGTCGTCGACCGACACGAAGGTGGGCTCCCCGCCCATGGTGAGCCGCACGTCGCCGGCCCGAAGCTGATCGTCCACCGCACGTCCCAGAAGTGTGATCGCTTGCCACTGGTCGTCACTGTAGGGCTTGGTGACGCGGGGATCCTCATGAATGCGCTGGACTTCGTTATGGTGAGAAAACGTCACTTCGGTGTCGGGATCACCCCAGAAGTTGCCGGTCACGGGGGCGGCGCTCACCGGATCCGGCGTGCAGGCCAGCGGGATATGGCCTTCGCCAGCGAACAGCCCGGAAGTGGGATCGAGGCCGATCCAGCCCGCGCCGGGGACATACACTTCGCACCAGGCATGCAGATCCGTGAAATCGGCTTCGGGCCCGGAGGGGCCGTCCAGTGACCTGACATCAGGTTTGAGCTGAACCAGATAACCGGAGACAAAGCGTGCGGCCAGACCGAGGTGGCGCATGATCTGGACCAGCAGCCAAGCCGAATCCCGGCACGAACCGGTGGTTTTTTTCAGAGTCTCCTCGCAACTCTGGATGCCGGGTTCCATCCGGATCAGATAGCCGATATCGCGTTGCAGCCGACTGTTGAGGTCCACCAGAAAATCGACGACATACGGGCGTTTTCCGCGTTCCACGCCAGACAACCACTTGCGCAGCAGCGGGCCGTTCTCCGTGACCTCCATGTAAGGCGTCAATTCCTTGCGTAACTGGCGGTCGTAGGTGAAGGGGAAATGCTTGGCATATTCCTCCACGAAGAAATCGAAGGGATTGATGACCACCATCTCGGCGATCAGGTCGACTTCGATGCCGAGAGTCCGGGTTTCCTGCTGAAAGACGACCCGGGCGAGGATGTTGCCGAACGGGTCCTGCTGCCAGTTGATGAAATGATCCTCCGGCGTCACGCGCAGCGAGTAGGACAGAATCGGCGTCCTGCTGTGCACCGCCGGACGCAGGCGGATCACCTGCGGGGACAGCGCAACGGGGCGATCATAGTGGTAGACGGTCTTGTGGTTGAGCGCCACGCGCAGGGACATCAGGGCCTCCAGGGGGGGATTCTCAGCAAGTGATTGTGACCCGAGCGTTGGTGGGATGCGATTGATGCCGCTTGACTAGCCAACATCATGCCAGCCCGGTGGCGTTTCCGGATTCAGGTGATTCCCCGCCTGTACCGGCTGGCGTAAGAATCGCTACGCCCCCAAGATACCGCTGGCGCACCATTATGAGGCTCTTTTGTGACCCTGCTGAGATGCCCGAAAGGTGGATTGATCATCTCGGCACGAATTACTCGGGCTGTTTGGGGACGACCTGCTCCTGTCGTGTCTAGGGTGATCCGGCGCGTTTCTTGTAAGGAAATTGTGAAAAACTGAGATGGCCGTTGGATTCATCTCACGATCGGGAGCCCACATGTCGCAGCAATGGCGCGATTACCTGCAGCAGGATTTCTACGATGAACTCATTGGCCCCGATGGGCCGCGCCCGGCGGCGCGTCATCTGATCGAGCATCTGAACAAACTGGGACCCGAGACGCTGCGCGAACGGCAACGCGCCGCCGAACTCGAGATCAAGACGCTGGGCATCACTTTCACGGTCTACAGTGACGGCAACGCCATCGACCGGGCTTGGCCGATGGACATCATTCCACGGGTGATTCCGGCGCCCGAATGGCGGCGCACCGAGGCGGGCCTGAAGCAGCGCGTGCAGGCGCTCAATCTGTTCATCAACGACATTTACGGGCCGCAACACATCATTCGGGACAAGCATTTCCCCGAAGCGCTCATCGCCAGTTCCCGGAATTTTCGCCCGCAATGCCGCGATTTCACGCCGCCACTTGGGGTTTGGGCGCACATCTGCGGTTCAGACATGGTGCGCGACCGTGATGGAACGCTGTATGTCCTGGAAGACAACCTGCGGGTGCCGTCGGGTGTGTCCTACATGATGATGAATCGCATGGTGATGAAGCACGTCTTTCCGGAACTGTTCGAGGACCAGCTCATCCTGCCGGTGGATGACTATCCCTCGCAGCTCTTCGACATGCTGGCGGCGATGTCGCCTCGCCCGGGTGACTATCCCTGCGTCGTGGTGATGACCCCGGGTATCTATAACTCGGCCTATTTCGAACACGCCTATCTGGCCCAGCAGATGGGCGTGGAACTGGTGGTGGGTTCGGACCTGTACGTCGGCGAGGATGACTGTGTTTACATGCGCACCATCCAGGGGCCGGAGCGGGTCGACGTCATCTACCGTCGCATCGATGACGATTTTCTCGATCCAGAAGCCTTCCGGGCCGACTCCACCTTGGGCGTGCCGGGGCTGCTGAGGGCCTGGCGAGCGCGCAAGGTGGCCTTGGTCAATGCGCCCGGCGCGGGGGTTGCGGATGACAAGGTGGTCTACACCTATGTTCCGGACTTCATCAAATACTATCTGGATGAGGATCCGATTCTGCCCAATGTGCCGACTTGGCGCTGTGAGGACCCGGTATCGCTGAAACACGTGCTGGCCCAGCTTCCCGAACTGGTGATCAAGCCGGCGAACGAGTCGGGCGGCTACGGCATGCTGGTCGGACCCAAGGCCAGCCGCGCCGAATGCGCGCACTTTGGGCAGTTGATTCAAAGCGATCCGCGCAACTATATCGCCCAGCCGACGCTGGCGCTGTCGACGGTTCCATCGCTCACCGATCATGTCCCCGAGCCGCGCCATGTCGATCTGCGCCCATTCATCCTCAGTGGCAACGAGATCCAGGTCACCACTGGCGGCCTCACCCGTGTGGCGATGGTCAAAGGATCGCTGGTGGTGAACTCGTCGCAAGGGGGTGGAAGCAAGGACACCTGGGTGGTTGAACTCGGCGACGCCGAGGCTCAGTCCGGACGATGACGGCCACAAGGAGCTTTACTGATGTTGTCGCGAATGGCCGAGAATATGTACTGGTTTGCCCGCTATCTGGAGCGGGCCGAAAATACCGCCAGACTGGTGACGGTAACCACCAATCTGATGCTGGATCTGCCCCGGCGGATTGCCACCGACTGGGAGCCGCTGATCGATATCACCGGCAGCCGCGACGTATTCATGGAACGGCACGGCGAGATGAGCGAACATCGCGTGGTGCAGTTCCTGCTGGCCGATCGCGCTAATCCCGGCTCACTGATCAGCTCGCTTGCCAAAGCGCGCGAAAATCTTCGCACGACGCGCGATATCGTGCCTGCCGAGGCCTGGGAACAGCTCAACCGGATTCATCTGATCGTCCAGGACAAGATGGGCGAGGGGCTGTCACGCCGGGGACGCCATGAGTTTCTGCAAGCCATCATCGGTCATTGCCAGCAGATCGTCGGATTGCTGCATGGCGCCATGAGTCGGGACGAGGCATTCGAGTTCATGCGTCTGGGGCGCTACCTGGAACGCGCCGACATGACTACCCGCATCATCGATGTCCGATCCGGGGATCTGCTGGCGGAGATGCCGACTGACCTGATGGCCTACAGCCGCATGCAGTGGATGAGTGTGCTCAAATCGCTCACGGCCTACCAGATGTACCGGCGTCTGGTGCGCAGCCGGGTGTCCGGCGTCGACGTGATGCGTTTTCTGCTCAGAGAGGAGCGCTTCCCTCGGTCGGTCCAGGCCTGCATTCGGACGCAAGAGGATTGCCTGTCGAAGCTGCCTCATAATGAGGCGCCCTTGCGTGCCGTTGCCCAATTACGGGGCATGCTGCAGCGTGCGGACATCGGTGCGCTGGCACACGAGTCCGGGACCCTGCATCTGTTCATGGATGAACTGCAGCTCAAGCTCGCCGAATGTCACAACGCGATTGCAGCGACCTACTTCAGCCTTGAACCCGTCCCGGCTGGTGCATCGTCCACCAAGGTGATTTCCGTTCCGCCTGCCACCGCGACACAAGCCCAATCGCAGGCTCAGCGGCTGCACTGAACGGCCCCGGGCCGGCGAGGTCGTTGTCGCAGATCACGCCCGTGGGCACAATGAGAAGCCCCGTGGTTTCAGGAATGCTGCTGTGAACGATGCCGTGTTTCCTCGCATCCGTATGCGTCGCATGCGCCAGGATGCCTTTTCCCGGCGCCTGATGCGTGAGCAGACATTGCTTCCGGGCGATCTCATCTGGCCGGTGTTCGTGCTGGATGGGGCCGGCCGGCGTGAGCCTGTGGCCTCGATGCCGGGTGTCGAGCGTGTGAGCCTGGAGATCCTGCAAGAGACCCTGGCGCCACTGGTTGCCATGGGTCTCCCGGCGGTTGCCTTGTTTCCGGTGGTACCTGCACCATGCAAATCCCTGCTGGCCGAAGCGGCCTATGACCCGGATGGATTGGTGCAATGCGCGGTTCGCACATTGCGCCAGACATTTCCCGAACTCGGCATCATCACCGACGTGGCACTCGATCCTTACACGCGCCATGGCCAGGACGGGATCCTGGGTGAGAGCGGGCGCATACTCAACGACGAAACGGTCGAAGTGCTGGTCCGGCAAGCCTTGTCGCATGCCGATGCAGGTGCTCAGGTCGTGGCGCCTTCGGACATGATGGACGGGCGGGTCGGCGCCATTCGCGCCGCGTTGGAGGCTGCCGGGCATTCGGATACCCGCATTCTCGCCTATGCAGCGAAATACGCTTCGGCCTTCTACGGCCCGTTCCGTGAGGCGGTGGGTTCCGCAGCCGCGCTGGGAAAGGCCGACAAGTGCACCTATCAGATGGATCCCGCCAACAGCGATGAGGCCCTGCGCGAGGTGGCGCTCGATCTCGCGGAAGGTGCGGATATGGTGATGGTCAAGCCGGGAATGCCCTATCTCGACGTGGTGCGGCGGGTAAAGGACCGTTTCGGTGTCCCCACACTGGCTTATCAGGTGAGTGGCGAATACGCCATGCTCATGGCTGCGGCGCGGGCGGGTTGGCTCGATGAACGGGCGGTTGTGATGGAATCCCTTCTGGCCTTCAAGCGAGCCGGTGCCGACGCCATTCTGACCTATTTTGCGCCGCGGGCATTGCGCTGGCTGCATGACGACGCTACAGGAGGCGGGAGATGACCGATCGTTACGCCGTGATCGGTAATCCCGTCGCCCATAGCAAGTCGCCGTTGATCCATCAACTGTTCGCCGCGCAGACCGGGCAAGACATGGTCTACGAGAAGCGCTTAGCGCCGCTGGAGGGGTTTGGCGTGGCGGTTCGCGAATTTCTGGCCGAGGGCGGGAAAGGACTCAATGTGACAGTGCCGTTCAAGGCCGAGGCCTTTGTGATGGTGGATGTCTGCTCGCCGCGCGCCACGCAAGCCAGCGCGGTGAACACGATAGGTATCGGTGTCGACGGCCGTTTGTGGGGCGACAATACCGATGGGATCGGATTGGTCCGTGACTTGAAAGACGCTCTGGGTTGGCTGTTATGCGAGCGTCGTTTGCTGGTGCTTGGCGCCGGAGGCGCGGCATGCGGCATCCTGGGGCCGCTGCTGGAAGAGGGGCCACGGGAACTCGTGGTCGCCAACCGCACCCCCGATCGAGCGGAAGCATTGGCGGCGAGATTCCACTCTCTGGGGCCGGTGCGCGGCTGTGGTTTGCACGATCTGTTCGGCATCGGCGCTTTCGATCTGATCCTCAATGCGACATCCGCCAGCTTGTCCAACGCGCTGCCGGTGCTGCCGCTGGGCCTGGTGGCCAGTCACACGCAGTGTTACGACCTGGCCTACGGTCGGGAGCCGACGGAATTTCAGCGCTGGGCGTGGGCACAGGGCGCAGCGGGTGCCGAGGATGGTCTGGGCATGCTCATTGAACAGGCGGCATTCTCGTTTGAGCTCTGGCGTGGCGTGCGCCCGGATACCGCACCGGTCCAGGCTGCCTTGCGACAGAAGGCTCTGGAGCCCAAGGACAGCAACGCTTGAACCCCTATGAGCAGGCGCATCAGTGGCTGGCCGAGCAGCCGGACACGGTGGCACTGCTGATCCGGAAGGCAGCGGCACTGGAGTGTTGTGGGGCGAGCCATGCGGGGTTGACGCCGCACCCTCCGCGGCTGGTGTTCGATTTGCGCGGTACCCGAGCCGGGAGTTCGGACAGCGCGGGCACGATTCGTCTCAATCCCGTGCTGCTTCGCGAAAATACTGCGGCATTCATGGCGCTGACGTTGCCGCATGAAGTGGCGCACTGGATCGTATTCCGCTGGCGTCCGGGCGCCTCGCCTCACGGTGCGGAGTGGCGGCAGGTCATGGCGTGGCTGGGTGCGCCGGCGCAACGGTGCCACGACTTCGATGTCACGCGAGCGCGTCTCAAGACGGGGCGGCGGTACGCCTACCGGTGCGCTTGCCGGCAGCATACCCTCGGCGCTGTGGCGCATCGACGCAGTCAGACCGGCCGGACGATCTATCGATGTCGCGTCTGTGGGAGCGTCCTGCGCCCACTCGATACCGCAATCACCGCCATGGTGTGCGGATTGCCTCAATGATCTCGCTGGCGGGTACGATGTTCGCAAGCAAGCTAAGATTGCAGGCAGGAACATCGCACACGCCAAAAGCGTGGAGCTGAATAAACTCAGGAGGAAGGGCAATGCTGAGACAAGTTTGCGGAGTGGATGATCTGACGGTCGGCGGGATGCAGAAATTCGATGTCGCCGGAACCGCCATCATCCTTTATCGGCTCGAGGACGGCTTTTACGCCACCCAGCGGTTGTGTACCCATACCTGGGGGCCGTTGGACCGCGGAAAGCTCGAGGACGGATGCGTCGTGTGCCCCTTGCATCGCGCGCGCTTCGATGTGCGCACCGGGGCGGTCAAGCAATGGGCCAATTTTCCGCCGGGCGTTCAGTTGCTCAACTTCTTGCGCGGTCACAAGCCACTGACCACTTATCCGGTCGAAGTGAAGGAGGGGCGGATCTGGGTGGATGTTTGAAGCCATGCCGCCGGCATCTGCACCGGTTGCGGTTCAGTTATAATCGGCGCCTTTGGGCCCCGGATGCTCGGGCGGTGACAATCCGCCGCAATGAGCCTTGGCGCGAGCCGCAATTCAGCGAAGGATCCAGCAGGTACCATGGCCTTGATCGTCCAAAAATACGGAGGCACCTCGGTCGGCACCATCGAGCGGATCGAACGCGTGGCTCGCAAGGTGATCGCCGCCCGCGCGCGAGGCGACCAGGTCGTCGTCGTCGTATCGGCAATGAGTGGGGAAACCGACCGGTTACTCGGGCTGGCGCGCCAGATCGCGTCCCGTCCCGAACCCCGGGAAGTCGATGTGCTGATTTCGACAGGTGAGCAGGTCACCATCGCCCTGCTTGCCATGACGCTGCAGAAGCTCGGCTGTCCCGCACGCTCCTATACGGGCGCACAGGTGCCCATCATCACCGATTCGGCGCATGGCAAGGCGCGGATCGCGCGCATCGATCCGCACCAGGTGCGCGCGGCTCTGGACGCCGGCCAGGTGGTCGTGGTGGCGGGCTTTCAGGGCGTTGATGCCCTGGGCAACATCACCACACTCGGACGGGGTGGTTCCGATACCACGGGTGTGGCCCTGGCGGCAGCCTTGAAGGCAGATGAATGCCAGATCTTTACCGATGTCGATGGGGTGTATACCGCCGATCCACGCATTGTTCCCACAGCGCGGCGACTGGATCACATCACCTTCGAGGAAATGCTTGAGCTGGCCAGCCTCGGAGCCAAAGTGTTGCAGATCCGATCCGTCGAATTTGCGGGCAAGTACAACGTTCCGCTGCGTGTCCTGTCCACCTTCCAGGAAGGGCCCGGCACGCTGATCACCTATGAGGAGCAGCAAGTGGAAGAGGTCGTCATCTCCGGAATCGCGCAAAATCGTGACGAAGCGCAGATCACGGTGAGCGGAATTCCCGATCATCCGGGTGTGGCCTACCGCGTGCTCGGGCCGGTTGCCGATGCCAACATCGAAGTGGACATGATTGTGCAGAACGTTGCCCGTGACGGGACGACCGACCTCACCTTCACGGTCCATCGCAACGACCATGAGCGTGCAATGGAGATCTTGCGTGGGCGACAGAAGGATCTGGGCGCCCGCGAGATCGCCGGTGATTCGGCGATCGCCAAGATCTCGCTGGTCGGGGTCGGGATGCGCAGCCATGCCGGCGTCGCGGCGCGCATGTTCAGTGTTCTCGCGTCCGAAGGAATCAACATCCGGATGATCTCCACTTCCGAGATCAAGATTTCGGTCGTGGTCAGCGAAAAATATGTCGAGTTGGCGGTTCGGGCGCTTCATGAGGCCTTCGCGTTGGATCGGGCGCCTCATCGCTAACGTTCAAACAGACCCGTCTTGGGCCGATATCAAAACGGGGTATCACAGGATGTGGCGACCCCAACACGTTGATAGACAGCAAGGAGCATTCAATGCTGATTTTGACAAGGCGAGTGGGCGAAACGGTCATGGTGGGCGATGAGATCACCATTACCGTTCTGGGCGTCAAGGGCAACCAGGTACGTCTCGGCATCAATGCGCCCAAGGATGTAGCGGTTCACCGGGAAGAGATTTACCAGCGCATCAAGCACGAGCATGACGATATGGAACCGGGGGATGTAATCGGGCGTTGAGCCGGGCGGCTTTACCCCGCGTCGCAATCCCGATAGAATCGGCGCTCTTCTCTTGGCAGCACCGGCGGTTCTCGACGATGCTGCTGTCTACCGATCACGGAGAGATGGCCGAGAGGCCGAAGGCGCTCCCCTGCTAAGGGAGTATGGGTCAAAAGCCCATCGAGGGTTCGAATCCCTCTCTCTCCGCCACTTTTCTGCGACGACGTCGTTCGCGCTCCCACCCCTGGCGGCTCGGAATGGTTGATTTCGGCCGACCGTGTCTCCTTTGCGCAGGGTCTTGACGGGCATCCTCGACAACGAGGCAGCGGTGAGTGTGAACCATCTGCCGTCAGTCAGGCGAACGCGCGACGACAGGCGGCACGAAAATGGCATGTGTTCGGCAGAGTGCCCGGGTGATCGGGGCATCGGATAGTGGTTGAGTCAGGAGGGGAAATGGCGGGACAAGGATGGTGGCGGACCAAGCCGATCGATCAGGCGCTCGAAGCAGGAGAGGGCGGCCTGCATCGGGTTCTGTCTGGGTTGGACCTGACGTTTCTCGGTATCGGTGCCGTCATCGGCGCGGGTATTTTCGTCCTGACCGGGATTGCCGCCGCGACCAAAGCCGGTCCGGCGCTGACCCTGTCTTTTGTCATTGCCGGGATGGCCTGCCTGTTCGCGGCGTTGGTCTACGCCGAATTTGCGAGCACCGTTCCACTCTCCGGCAGTGCCTATACCTACTCCTATGTGACCCTTGGCGAACTGCCGGCCTGGATCATCGGTTGGGATCTGATCCTGGAATATTCGGTCGCTTCGGCTGCCGTTGCAATCGGCTGGTCGGGCTACTTCAACCGGGTTTTGGAAGGACTGGGCCTCGGTCTGCCTGAGATGCTGACCCGCACGCCATTCGATGGGGGTTGGATCAATCTCCCTGCATTCGTCGTGATTCTGGTGGTCAGCGCACTGCTGGCAGTCGGTGTCCGGGAAACCAGCCGATTCAACAACGCGATGGTGGTGCTGAAACTCGGAATCATCGCGCTCTTTCTCGTCACGGCCATTCCCAAGATCGATGTCACCAACTGGGATCCCTATTTTCCGTTCGGATGGAGTGGCGTCGTCGGTGGCGCAGGGCTGATCTTTTTTGCCTATATCGGATTCGATGCGGTGTCCACAGCAGCGGAGGAGGCGCGCGACCCACAACGCGATATCCCGCGCGGAATTCTCGGCTCCCTGGTGATCTGCACGCTGATTTACATTCTGGTAGCCGGGGCACTGACCGGGATCGTCAACTACACCCAGCTCAATGTGCCCGATCCTGTGGCAGCGGGTTTGGCGTTGATCGGCGCTCACAGTGTAGCGGGTTTGATCAGCGTCGGCGCCATCGCCGGGCTGAGCTCGGTCCTGCTGGTGTTGCTTTACGGGCAAAGTCGCATCTTTTTCGCCATGTCCCGTGACGGACTGCTGCCCCCCGTTTTCTCGCGCGTACATCCCCGCTTCAGAACCCCGTTCCAGGTGGTGCTGATGACCGGGCTCGTGGTGGCGCTGGTTGCCGGTTTCATGCCGATCCGTCAGGTCGCAGAACTGGTAAACGTGGGTACACTTGCCGCCTTCATCCTGGTCTCGGTGGCGGTCATGGTGCTGCGCTACACGCGCCCTGATCTCCATCGCCCGTTCCGGACGCCCCTGGTGCCATTGATTCCGCTCTTGGCCATCGCCTTTTGCGCCTATCTGATTGCGAGTCTGGATGCCGTGACGCTTTGGCGGTTCGTGGCCTGGATGGCATTGGGCATGGCGGTCTATGTGTTCTATGCCCGCCATCACAGCCGGCTGAGGTCTGAGCAGGGATAGGTCTGGGCCGGGGCGGTACGACGGTAGCTTGAGCAGCTATCCGCCCAGACCGGCTTCGCCGGACCGGGCGGCTTGGATGGCGCCTGGAATTTCAGTAGATCAGTAGAGCGGATCCGGCAGATGGGCGCGGACGACATCCGGCGTCGTGCAGTGCGTGAGATCCAGATCGACACTGGCCAGCACCCGCGATGCAAGCTGATGATCCAGCGCGTCACGCAGAAATCCCAGGAACCGCGGGGGCGCGACCAAGACCAGATGGTTAAAGGCGTGGGCCTGGTATCGTTCCCGCAGTCGCGCGCAGAGCTCGGCGGCGAAGCGCCGGGCTTCCTCATCCTTGGGGTCGATCGTCGGCTCCATCCCGTGGCGGTGTTCACCATGGGAGTCCAGCGCACGTCCGGGCCGGTCGGCGAGCAGTTCATGGCCTGGAAGGCGCGATGCAGGGTGCACGGCATCCTCGAGTTCGAGCAAGGGACCGCGGGCACCCTGGGCTTGATAGAAGCGAGCGCGTGCTGCGTCCGCGACGAGAATCCAGACTGTCTGCTCAGCATGCGTCATGGCGCCGTCTCCAAAGTAAGGTCGTGTCGTCTGCACGATAGCAAAACTTCAAAACCGGCTTTTGACGCGGATCATGCGATGCGCATCAGCGTTCCGGAAGGATGATGTTCAGTTCCAGGATGTCGCAATCACCCTGGTGATCGACCTCGACCTTCACGGCATCATCGTTGACGGTGACATAGCGTCGAACCACCTCCAACAAATCACGCTGCAAATTGAGAAAGTAATCCGGGCGCTGACTCTCGCGGCGCTGGTGGGCGACCACGATTTGCAGACGCTCTTTCGCCACCGAGGCGCTGGACTTGTTGGATGAACGGAAGAAACTGAGAATACCCATGGTTCAGCCTCCAAACAGCCGTCGCAGGAAGCTTCGCTCCTCTTCCACGAAGCGCAGGGGGCGGGACTCGCCGAGAAAACGGGCGACGGTATCGGCATAAGCCTGGCCGGCTTCGCTCTTGTCCTCCAGGATCACCGGTGTTCCGGCATTGGAGCATTGCAACACGGTCGGTGATTCGGGAATCACACCCAACAACGGGATCGAGAGAATCTCCTGCACGTCCTGAAGGCTGAGCATTTCACCCTTGCTGACGCGTTTGGGTGCATAGCGGGTGATGACCAGATGCTCGTTGATCTTGCCGTCCTGACGCTCGGCGCGGCGTGTCTTGCTGGCGAGCAGTCCCAGGACCCGATCCGAATCGCGGACCGAGGACACTTCGGGATTGGTGACGATGATGGCATCGTCGGCGAAATACATGGCCAGATGTGCGCCCTTCTCGATGCCCGCCGGCGAATCGCAAAGGATGTAATCGAAGTCTTGGGACATCTCTTCGAGGACGCGACCGACGCCGTCCTGAGTGAGGGCATCCTTGTCCCGCGTCTGTGAGGCGGCGAGGATGGAGAGATTGGGCAGACGCTTGTCGCGGATCAGGGCCTGACCCAGGGAGGCCTCGCCGTGGATGACATTCACAAAGTCATACACGACGCGGCGCTCACACCCCATGATGAGGTCGAGATTGCGCAGGCCGACGTCGAAGTCGACCACCGCGGTCTTGAAACCGCGCAGCGCCAGGCCAGTTCCGAAAGCAGCGGAAGTGGTGGTTTTTCCGACCCCTCCTTTGCCAGAGGTCACCACAATGATGCGTGCCAAGGGAGATGCTCCTCATTTTGTTCCGTAAAAGTCATGACATTCAGTGCAGGGGGCATGGATCGCCCAGCGCTGCGTCACAGGGCCTGGACGTGAAGGTTCTCGCCGTCCAGATGAATCTGTGCCGGCTGCCCGCGCTGCGCCGGTTCCAGATCGTCGGCCAGCCGGTAATAACCCGCAATGGAAATCAACTCTGCTTCAAGCGATCGACAAAAAATACGCGCTGTCCGGTCGCCACGCAGGCCCGCGAGCGCGCGACCCCGCAGCGCGCCATAGACATGGATGTTGCCGTCTGCGAGCAATTCCGCGCCATGGCTGACCGGTCCAACAACAATCAGGTCGCTTTTGGCATAGACCTGTTGTCCGGATCGCACCGGCTCAGTAATCAGGCGTGCGGGCATATTCCGTTCGACCGCCTTGGGTTGCGAATCGACTGCCGATGAACGGGTCTCGTTCAGCACACCCAGCGCCAGATCGCGTGCCTGCTGTTCGTGTATCGGGTCTGCTCCGCGGATGGCGATGGGGATCAGCTCGAGTGCACGCAGCGCTTCGACCAGTGCGGCGATCGTCCACGCCACCTGTTCGACTGCCTGCACGTCAACGATGATCGGCGCGCCCTTGAAGAATCCGGGCGCCTGATCGATGCGCCGCCGCACGTCCGAAACCACCCGTTCGGGGGTGGGATCGAAGACCTTCAGGACCGTGAAGGTGAAGCCGCTGCCTTTCAGCTCACAGGACGGGGTCTGGGGAAAGGCGGATGATCGCATCGACATGAAGAAGGCTCCCGGCGGGATATTTCAGAACGATAACAAAGCTGGCCAATGCCGAATACCCATGTGCCCGTTCATGTCTCGCCGCGCGCAGCCTGGACCCGTCCGAAATGCCACGCCAAGCCCAGTGCAAGCGTCAATGCGCCCAGCGCCAGCGCGGCCGTTTCGCCGTTGTAGCCAGGCTGATAGGGGCTCATTGCGCCCAACAGCAGACAGCCGCCGACGAAATTGGCAGATCCCCACAGCACATTGACCACGGGTGAGGAGTTCCCGACGCCGGGCGGTTGCGCGAACGGGGAGGGAAACGGTTTGCCGGATACGCCGTGAACGAAATGCGGAATGCCGTTGGCCAGAAAGATACCGGCCAGAAACCGGATCAGTAACAGGCTCCATGCCATGTGTGACTCTCCTTGATGCGGCACACCTCCGCGGCAGGTTGGTGCTCGCGCCGTTACGCCAGGATCGATTTGGACCGGATGTCGATCGTTTCCGGCGTCACCTCGAGATCATAGGCGATCGGCACACCGGTGGGGATTTCCAGGCCCATGATGTCGGCATCGGAAATGCTTTCCAGATCCTTGGTCAGCGCGCGCAGCGAATTGCCGTGAGCGGAAATCAGCACCTGCTTGCCGGCGGCCAGCTCGGGCCGGATGTGCTGCTCGAAATAGGGGCGTACCCGCTCGCAGGTGTCCTTCAGACTCTCGCCGTTGGGCGGCGGTGTATCGTAGCCGCGCCGCCACTGTTTGAACTGCGCCTCACCATGGCGGGCCAGAACCTCATCCTTGTTGAGGCCCTGCAGGTCGCCATAGTGACGTTCGGCCAGGGCGGTCACATGCAGATAGACCGGAAATTCATTTGCGCCGGGCCGGTAGGACTCGCGTGGCAGCGTACCTTCGGCGGGTAGGAAGATGGGCGTCCGGCCGCTGCGATTTTCTCGCAACACGACCTGCAGGGTCGTGATAGCGCGCTGGAGGTGAGAGGTGAAGGCGACATCGAACGCGCGATCGGCGAGCAGGCGGCCCGCCTGGGCTGCTTCTTCCCAGCCATCCGCCGCTAGGGGGACATCGACCCAACCGGTGAATCGGTTCTGGGCATTCCAGACGGATTTGCCATGCCGGATCAGGATCAGGCGTGCTTGCATCGGTAGTTCCCCTTCGTGCGATGAGATGGCGTCAAGTGGCCTATTGTAAAGGAGCTGAACTGTTTCGCTAAGGTGAAGGGGCGAGGCGACGCGCGCTCGAGCCGGCGGCTGGAATCAAGATCCCGGCGCACCATTGCGTGCCCAGCAGCCGAGCTTCGCCACGCGGATCACGAGGGAATCCACGAATGGATGCATCGGCGCACAGACCGGCCCGGTCGGGCCGGCTGCCAGGCGTTCAGTCGTTGGTGAGTTCGTCGAGAAAGCGCTCGGCGTCCAGGGCCGCCATGCAGCCGGTGCCGGCGGAGGTGATGGCCTGGCGATAGACATGATCCATCACGTCACCTGCGGCGAATACACCCGGGATGGATGTGGCCGTGGCATTGCCTTCCAGTCCGCTGTTGACTTTCAGGTAGCCGCCCTGCATGTCGAGCTGTCCTTCGAAGAGCTGGCTGTTGGGTGTATGGCCAATGGCGATGAATACGCCTGCGACCGCGATCTCTTGGGTTTCACCAGTCGTGCTGCGTGCCCGCAGTCCGGTCACGCCGGATTCGTCGCCCAGAACCTCGTCGAGTTCATGGTTCCATAATATGGTGATCTTGCCTTCGCGCTCGCGGGCGAACAGCTTGTCCTGCAGAATTTTCTCCGCCCGGAACCGGTCGCGGCGATGAATGACGGTGACGTGCGCCGCGATGTTGGCCAGATACAGCGCTTCTTCCACAGCCGTGTTGCCGCCACCGATCACGGCGACATTCTGGTTGCGATAGAAAAACCCGTCGCAGGTGGCGCAGGCTGAAACCCCCTTGCCCATGAACGCCTGTTCGGAGGCAAGGCCCAGATAGCGGGCGCTGGCTCCGGTCGCAATGATCAGGGCATCGCAGGTATACACGCCGCTGTCGCCTTCGAGCCGGAACGGGCGCTGCCCGAGATCCGCGGTATGGATATGGTCGAACACCACCTGGGTCTCGAAGCGCTCGGCATGCGCCTTGAGTTCTTCCATCAACGCGGGGCCTTGCAGACCTTCCTGGCCGCCTGGCCAGTTGTCGACCTCGGTCGTGGTGGTCAGTTGCCCGCCCATCTGGATGCCAGTGATGAGAACCGGTTTGAGATTGGCTCGGGCGCCGTAGATGGCGGCGGTGTAGCCGGCCGGACCCGAACCCAGAATCAATAAACGCGCATGGCTGCTTTCGGCCATTGAAAAATCCTCGAAACCCGAATAGTCGATGAAATCGTGAGGTCCGATGCCGGGCGCGGCCTATCGCCTGTTCGCGCGAGGACTGACGCCCGGCACGGCGTGTCTCACAGCGCGCTGCTGTGCTCCGCGAGGTAGCTTGCCACACCTTCGGCAGTGGGCTTCATGCCAGGCTTGCCCTTGCGCCAGCCGGCGGGGCAGACCTCACCGTGCTCTTCGGTGAATTGCAGGGCTTCCACCAGGCGAAGCATTTCATCCACTTCCCGGCCCAGCGGCAGGTTGTTGACGACCTGATGCTGCACGATGCCGTTCTTGTCGATCAGGAAAGAGGCGCGCAGCGCGACGCCGTCCGGATGTTCGACGCCGTAGGCACGGACGATGTCGTGGCGCACATCCGCCACGATGGGAAACTGTACCGGACCGATGCCGCCTTTTTCGACCGGCGTGTTCCGCCAGGCATGGTGGGTGAAGGCAGAGTCGATGGAAACCCCGACCACTTCCACACCCAGGTCTTTGAACTTGGAGACACGGTGGTCGTGAGCAATGATTTCGGAAGGGCACACGAATGTGAAATCCAGCGGCCAGAAGAACAGAACGACGTACTTGCCCTTCAGATCCGAAAGACGGAAGTTTTCGTTGATACTGCCGTCGGGAAGCACGGCGGCGGCGGTGAAATCAGGGGCAGGTTGGCTGACCAGAACGCTCATGAGGGGGCTCCTTTGCGAAGGGGTGGATGGACTCGACCGACATCTTAAAGCAAGCCGGTCGGATGGGTGCAATCCAAAAATGATCAGAAGGCGATCACATTTTTCGATGATCACTCTGTGTCACGGAAGCGTTTCGCCCAACGGTCCGCGATTCGTTCAGTCTGGCTCCGGGTAGTTGCGGGCGCGGTGATGGGGCGTATTGATCTCATAGCCGCGCAACATGATTTCCCAATACAGGAAGGGCAGCAGACTGGTCTTGAGCCACCACATGCTGCGCCGTTCGACATACGGGTCGAGCGGCAGGGTGGGCGTGACCACACCGTCGTAGACGAACTCGGCCAGCATGACCTTGCCCTTGGCCGTGGTCAGCGGGCAGGTCCCATAGCCATCGTAGCGCGCGGTCGGTTGCTTGCCGCCGAGCTCCGCCAGCAGGTTGCGCACCACCACGGGCGCCTGCTGACGCACTGCGCCGGCGGTTTTGGAGTTTGGTGTCGAGGCGACATCACCCAGCGCATGGACGTTGGGATAGTGCACATGGCGCAGCGTGAACTTGTCCACGTCCACATAGCCTGCCGCATTGGCGAGTGGGCTGTGGCGAACGAAATCGGCCGGTCGTTGCGGCGGCGTGACATGCAGTAGATCGAACGGCTGCTCGATTCGGGTTTTCTGGCCATCCGCACCGGTGTGCTCGAAGGTGGCGACCCGCGCCGGTCCGTCTACGGCGACGAGTGTATGCTGATAATGGCGCTGCACACCATAGCGGTCGGCGACCCGCTCCAGCGCGCGGGAAAAGGGGGCGACTCCGAAGATTACCGGCGTGGCGCAGTAATAGTGCAGCTCGGCCTCGCGGCCATTCTGCTGGAAGTGATCGGCCGCCAGATAGAGGATCTTCTGCGGGGCGCCTGGGCATTTGAAGGGCATGGGCGCTGCCGTGAAGACGGCGCGTCCGCGGCTGAACTCCTGGATGCACTGCCAGGTGTATGGCGCGAGATCGTAGTGGTAGTTGCTGCAGACGCCATTCTGTCCAAGTGTTTCCTCCAATCCGGCCACGGCGCCCCAGTCGCTGACGATGCCCGGGCAGACAATCAGATGCTCGTAGTGGACGAGTCGCCCATCGTCCAGGACGAGCTGATTCTGGTCGGGTTCGAGCGCGGCCACCGCTTGGCGTATCCAGGTCACGCCCAGCGGCATCAAGCCATGCATGGGCCGGCGGGTTGCGGTGGCGGGGAAAACCCCGCCCCCCACCAGCGTCCAGCCGGGTTGGTAGAAATGGAACTCGGCTGGCTCGATGACCGCAACATCCAGATGATTGTTCAATCGCAAGAGGCGGGCGGCGACCGCGAGACCAGCGGCGCCACCGCCAATGACAACAATCTGGTGGGCAGAAGGGGGGGATGCAGTGACCATGAATTGCTCTCCTGACGGGGGACATCAACGGTTTGGTCCCGTTGAATCGGGACGGGGGTCATGATGCCAGTGTTGGGTCGTTGCTCGGAGCCGTGATGGCGTAACAGACCCTCAGGAATCGTTGGCGATCAACTGAAGCATGGGCAGTGCACCGGCGTAGCGCGGCGCCCAATAGTTCGCATCGATCGCATCGATCCGCACGACCTTTCCTGAGCCAGGCGCATGCACCATGCGTCCGTCACCCATGTAGATCCCGACATGGGAGATGGCACCATCGACGCGGAAAAACAGCAGATCCCCGGGGGCCAGTGCATGTGGCGGCACCCGCCGCGCCCGTTCGGCCTGGTCGATCGCGCGACGAGGCAATGAAAATCCGGCTTGCCGATAAGCGTAGGTCACCAGCCCGCTGCAGTCGAACCCGCCGGGTTCGGCGCCGCCCCAGCGATAGGGCTGGCCGGTCATTGCCAAGGCGTGTGCCACCACTTCCATCCGCCGGGACGCCACATCGGCGTTTGCGGCCGATCCCGACGGCATGCGGGTGGCGGGCCCCCATGTGGGTGCGCACGCGACCAGCATCATCACGAGGCTGAGCAGGATGGCGCGGGGGATGATCGGTTTCAAAGGCCGGTCTCCAGGACGCAGGATATCGGGAATCATTGCAGAAACACGCTGGCCAGGCCAAGGAAGATGAAAAATCCACCGCTGTCGGTCGTTGCGGTCAGAAGGACGCTCGAACCCAGCGCCGGGTCTCGGCGCAGCCGATGCATGGCCAGTGGGATGAGCATGCCGGCCAATGCTGCGAGCAGGAGGTTGAGCAGCATCGCCGCACTCATCACCACCCCCAGGGCGGGGTTGCCATACAGACCATAGGCCACTGCCCCGACCACACTGCCCCATACCAAGCCATTGAGCAGGGCAACCCGGATTTCCTTACGGATCAGGCGATGGGTGTTGTTGTCGTTGAGCTGATCCAGCGCCAGGGCACGGATGATCAATGCCGAAGTCTGGTTGCCGGTATTGCCGCCGATGCCGGCGACGATGGGCATCAGCGCTGCCAGGGCCACCAGCCTTTCGATGGTCCCTTCAAACAGGCCGATGACCCGCGAGGCAATGAGTGCCGTGACCAGATTCACAGCCAGCCAGGGCCAGCGGTTGCGGACACTCGGCCCAACGCCGGCGAAGAGGTCCTCGTCCTCCCGTAGCCCTGCGCGCCCCAGCATCTCCGCATTGCGCAGCTCTTGCAGGTAATCGACCACCACGTCGATGGTCAGGCGTCCGAGGACATGGCGCCGTTCATCGACGACGGGCGCCGAGACGAGGTCATAGCGCTCGAAGGCCTGTGCCGCTTCTTCGGCAGGGTCGCCGGGAGAGAACGTGACCACATCCCGCGCCATGACCTCCGACACCCGCCGCGCCGGATCTTCGGCCACGAGGCGCCGCAGCAGCAGGATCCCGGTGAGCTGGCCGTGTCGATTGGTGACGAACAGCTTGTCTGTGTGATCGGGCAGCTCGCCAATGCGCCGCAGATAGCGGTAGACCACATCCAAGCTGATGTCCTCCCGGATCGTGACCGGAGCATAGTCCATCAGGGCGCCCACCGTGTCCTCGGGATAGGACAGAGCGGCTTGGAGTCGTGCGCGATTCTGCGCGTCCATGGCATCCAGTACGCTCTGCAGCACATCGCGTGGCAGGTCGGCCGCCAGGTCGGCCAACTCATCGGCATCGAGCTGGGCCGCTGCGGCCTGAAGCTCGGCCTGATCCATGCGGGCAATCAGGCTTTCGCGGACAGCATCGGACACCTCGAGCAGGATCTCGCCGTCCAGATCGGCGCGGACCAGATCCCAGACTGTCAGCCGCTCCTCCAGCGGAAGGGCTTCGAGGATATGGGCGATGTCTGCCGGATGCAGACGACTGAGCTTGCGTTCCAGTTCGCTCAGGTGCTGCCGGTGCAATACCTGCTGTTCCAGGGCATGGCGCGGCGTATCGGTGCGGTCCAGAAGCTGTTCCACCAGATGCTGCTTGCGCAACAGCTCGCTGACCTCGCGCATGATGTGCTGCAGGCGGGTACTGTCGGCGGGACGCTGGTTCGGAGCCGGTTCCATGCAGGCCTCAGGGTCGGATTCGTGCTACAGCCCTTTGAGGCATTCCAGGTAGCGGTTCTCGTCGGGCGGCTGTCCGGATCGTTGTGCCTCCCACAGGGCCTGTCCGAGGCAGCTCATCATCCGGTGTTCGGCGGCATGGGCCGAACCTTGACGGCTGCTCAGGCGCTGGTGGATGCGGCGAATGCCGCTCGGTCGGTCGGTCGTGACCTGCTCCCGTAGCGCCATGTGCAGGCCAAGATGCAGGAATGGGTTTTCCGTTCCCCGCTCGGGTGGAAATTCATGCTGCGCCAGCGCTTCGCCGCTGCCCTCGAATAGCGACTGGTATTCCGGATGCTCCTCGACGAGTGTCGCGAGGGCGGTTTCGAGGGGGCTCAGAGCTTCGCCGGCCCGGGCTTTTTGCCAAGCGGTTGCATATTGGGCGCGCAGGCCTGCGCGGTCGTTGCCGAACATTCAGTGCACTCCGGTTTGAGTCTCTGGGGCATGGGCGTGTCGCGGAGCCGAATCGCCGAAGAGCGCGGCGCTGGCGCACAGGTCACGCACCGAACATTGCGCGCACAAGGGCTTGCGTGCCTTGCACACATAGCGTCCGTGCAGAATCAGCCAGTGATGGGCGTGCTGGCGGTAGGCGGATGGAACACACTGCATCAGCTGATCCTCGACTTCCCGTACGGTCTTGCCCGACGCGAGGCCAGTGCGATTGGCGACCCGGAAGATATGGGTATCGACCGCCAGGGTTGGTTCCCCAAACGCGACATTCAGGATCACATTGGCGGTTTTGCGGCCGACCCCAGGCAAGGCCTCGAGCTCGGCGCGGCTGCGCGGGACCTGGCTGCCATGGCGTTCGACCAGCATGCGGCTCATCGCGATCACGTGGCGGGCCTTGGATCGATACAGTCCGATGGTGCGGATGGCCTGCGTCAGCCCTGGTTCGCCCAGCGCCAGCATGTCCTCCGGCGTGCGGACTTTTTCGAACAAGGGCGTGGTCGCCTTGTTCACGCCCGCATCGGTTGCCTGCGCCGAGAGAATGACCGCGACCAGCAGCTGGTAGGTGTTGTGGTAGACCAGTTCGGTTTCGGGTTCCGGGTTGGCCGCAGCCAGGCGCGCAAAAAAGGTGGCGCAGCATTCGGGCGTCATTCGATCGACTCCGCAGACATGGGGGGTATGGTCCGCGATGGCGTCCGGTGTCTCAAGGTCCGTCCGATGACGATCAGCAGGGCGAACGCCACGAAACCTCCAGTGGGCCAGGCCGCGATGGGGAAGACCAGGTGGCGAGGGACGGGGATCGGACCGGTCCCGATCAGGGGCAACAGTCCAATGCGGAGACTGGCAGCCAGTTCTCGGAGTGCGCCCATCAGTGGCGGCAGTCCCGCGACGATCAGCAGCGTACGCCGCGAGAACGATGGCCGCACCGCCGGCGCCGGTTCTATTGGATGACCCGGCACCATCAGCAGAAGCAGTCCCGTTGCCGCCACTAGGGGGAGGGGGCCAGCCATGGCGGCATGCAGATGGTGCAGGTAGGTATCGATGAGACGGTCCAGGATCGCAATGAAGCCGGCGAGCAGCAGTGTGGCGATAGGCAGTCGCAGTTCCGCGTCCGGAAGACGGGTCAGCCGCGGCTGCAAGACGCTGATGGCTGCGAACAGGGCGCCGGCGGCGAGTCCCAAAGCCAGCCCGGAGATGAGCGAGGTGCTCGCGATGGCTAGAGGAACCGCCGCCAGCGCAATCCGTGGGGTCTCGCCGGCTGCAGATTCCGGTGAGGGTGCAATGGTCATTTCACGGCGTCCTGCGGCGCAGGGGTGAGCAGCAGCACCCGGTGGCGTTCAAAATACTTCAGGGCACCGGCCACCGCATGGATGACGGCGCGAGGGGTCAGGGTCGCGCCTGTGATCTGATCGAAATCACCACCATCTTTACGCACGTTCCAACGTCCCTCCGGAGGACTTCCCAGGCTGTGGCCGTCGAACTGGGTAATCCAGGCCGAGCGCGCCCGATCGATGCGATCGCCCAGCCCCGGGGTTTCGTGGTGGCGCGTTACCCGCACGGCGACGATCGCGCCCAAAACATCGATTCCCACCAATAGCTCGATCCGACCGCTGTACCCATCGGGCGCTACGGCCGGCACGATCACGGTCTCGACGCGATCGTCCACCACCACCTGATAGGCATTGAACGGGCTATTCTGGTGGAGTTCTCCGGCCGGTGGAAGTCTCAGCGAGCGCAGGGCATCCGGCTGGGCGATGCGGGATCCGGCGATTTCCCGCACCTGGGCCAGCCGGTCCCATTCGCGGTTTTTGCTCATGCGCGGTTCAGTCCAGTACATCGTCGCCAGCACCAGTCCCAGCACGCCCAGCGCGCAGCCGCCGACGCTGAGGCCGGCGCGCAGCAGGCTCCAGCGGGCGGACTCAGTCGTCGCGGGGCGTGCCATAAGGTCTCGGGATGGTCAGGCGGTCAATCAGGGGGACAGCCAGATTCATCAGCAGAACGGCAAAGGCGAAGCCGTCGGGATAGGCGCCGAAAGTGCGGATCAGATAAACCAGCGCGCCGATCCCCGCGCCGTAAAGCAACCGGCCGCGCGGGGTGGTGCTCGCCGAGACGGGATCGGTGGCAATGAAAAACGCGCCCAGCATCGTCGCCCCTTGTGTCAGATGGAACAGCGCCGAGGGATAGCGATCCGCGTCGATGACCTGAAAAACCAGCGCTCCGGTGGCAACCGCCACGAGCACGGCGACGGGGATGCGCCAGCCGATGACGCCCCGTGCCAGCAGGTAACCGCCACCGGCTGCGTAGGCCAGGTTCACCACCAGCCCCGCCCGGCTACCCGCGGGGCCGCCCTCTGCGTGGATCTCGAACAAGGTATGGGTGAGGGCCAGTCGCGTGCGGGTATCACCCAGCGCGGTGGCGCCGGTCAATCCATCCCAAGCGTGTTCTGCACCGGTCCAAGCCAGTGCTGCCAGGTGCCAATCCCAGGCCGATGCCGCAGCGGGCCACCGGGTCATGGCCACGGGAAAGCTCACCAGCAACAGGGCGTAGGCGGCCATGGCGGGATTGAAGGGGTTCTGCCCCAGCCCGCCGTAAGCGTGTTTGACCAGTAACACGGCGAATGCCGTGCCCAGAATCGGTAGCGGGAGCGGCAACCAGGGCGGAAGCGCCAGTGCGATGAGCGTTGCCGTCACCGCCACACTACCATCCTGGAGGGCCGGCTTGGGCGGATGTCCGCGCAGTCTCATGGCGAGGATTTCACAGCCGTAGGCCGTTGCCAGACACAGAGCCAAGTTGAGCAATACCCCCGGACCGCGATAGAAAAGCGTCGCCGCCGCACCAGGCAACAGCGCCAGCAGCACTTGGCTCATCACCCAGCTGACCGGGCGTGCATGCGGCAAGTGAGGCGCTGAGGCGGTCGGAAACGCCTTGCTCATCAGGGCTCCTGATTCGGTGTGGCGTCTTTGCGCGCACGATGAGCCCGGAGCCGGGCCAATCGTTCGCGGGGATCTTCGCCGCGTGTACCGGACTGGGTCACCTGTTGGGCCCTGCGGTCTTCCAGGCGGCTTTCCCGCGCTTCAATCCGTTCCTTGAGCCAGGCCGCACGCTGATCGAGACTGGTTGCACGGGTCAGTTGAAACTTGGCCGTCTGGAACGTTTCGACCAAGGGAATACGGCTCGGGCAGACCACATCGCAGCACCCGCATTCGATACAGGCATCGAGTGCATGGGCTTCCAGGGCATTCTGGTCCATCGTACGCGCATGCCAGTACAACTGCTGCGGCAGCAGATTCATCGGGCAGACGCTCGCGCACGCCCCACAGCGGATACAGGGCTGGACCGGCGCACTCTCCTCGAATGGTTGTTGGGTCGGGACCCACAGCGCCTGGCTGCCCTTGGTAATGGGGATGGCATCGTTGGGCAGCGCCACGCCCATCATCGGGCCACCGAGGATAAGCGAGCCGGCCGTGTCCGTGGTGCCACCACAAGCGGCGAGGATGGCGGATACCGGAGTCCCGATGCGGGCACTGAGATTGGCGCTCCGGGCCAGCCCAGGGCCGCTGGCTGTAATGATGCGGGAGATCACCGGCGTGCCTTCCAGCAGTGCCTTGCCGGCGGCCGCGACCGTGGCGATGTTCAGGCACAGGCAGCCCACTTCGGTCGGGAGGGCGCCGCGGGGGATCTCCCGACCGGTCAGCAGGCGGATGAGCACCTCCTCGGCGCCGGCGGTATAGCGGGCGGGCACCCGGATGATGCGGACGGCATTCAGGCCGGCTGCATCCAAGGCTCCCGCGAGGGGTGTCGAATCAAGCGTTTCCTTCAGTCCGATGAGGACTTCCGGCTGCCCGAGAAACGTAGACAGCGCATGAATGCCCTGTGCGATGTCCGCTGGGCAGTGGGCCAGCAGTCCCTCATCACAGCGGATGTGGGGTTCACATTCAGCTGCGTTGACGATCAGCGTGCCAATCGGTGTTGCGCTGGCGCAGGATAGCTTGGCTGCGGTGGAAAACACCGCACCACCCAGGCCGACCACGCCGGACTCGGCCAGGCGTCGCAGTACGGCGGCGCGGTTCTCGGTTGCTGGATCGCAGCGTGACAGGGGCGCCTCGGAACGGTCTTCGCCGTCGGTGCGGATCAGCATGCAGGCGCGCGCGGCGACATTTCGAAGGGCCACCAGATGCGGTTCGATGGCGATGACCTCCCCCGAACTGCTGGCATGAATGGCAGCATCCCAAGGCCCTGGTGGCCGGGCAATGCATTGCCCGCGCTTGACCTTGTCCCCCACCGCGACGCAGGGGGTGGCTCGGACCCCCGATGGGCTCTCCAGTGGCAGCACCAGTACCGATGGGATGGGCCCGTCTGACCAGGGCAACGCGGCAGCGGGTCGGGCGGGTTCCAGTGCCAGGCCGCCGTGCAAGGGGTGACGGCTGGTTTCAATGGTGGCCACGAGGGAGATGCTCCGGGCGCAACGGGGTGGGCGCCTGCCACAGCCAAGCGGCGGGCGGCACGGGATCGAGCTCGATGCAATCGACCGGGCAGACTGGCAGGCACAACGCACAGCCCGTGCATTCGTCGGTCAGGACCGTATGGGCCAGGCCGCGTGCGCCGACGATGGCGTCGACTGGACAGGCGTCCAGACACAAGGTGCAGGCGACGCAACGCGCCTCATCGATTCGGGCGAGGGTCGGCTCGGGGCGTCGGGGTGCGGGGTAGGCCTCCGCCAGATGCCAGAGCTCCAGTCGTTCCAGCAACTGATCGCGGGTACGGGTTCCGCCCGGCACACAACGGTTCGGGGGAGCGGTTCCCGCCGCCAAGGCTTCCGCGTACGGCCGGCAGCCGGCATAGTCGCACTGGCCGCATTGAGTTTGGGGCAGCAGCGCGTCAAGCGTCGCCGCCAGATCGGCCTGTGCGGCCACCGGGCGGCGCGCCAGCCAGGGAAGAGCCATGCCCAGGCCCGCGAACAGTCCGGTCAATGCCAGCAGTGCGAGCCAATTCATCGGCTAGACCTTCACCAGTCCGTTGAAGCCCAGAAAGGCCAGCGCGATCACGCCCAGTGACACGAGGGCAATCGGCAGGCCCCGGAATGGGGCGGGCACTGCGGCCGCCGCCAGATGCGCGGTGAGCGCGGCAAAGGGAATGAGGACCAATGCGGCGCCGCCTGCCGTCCCCATTCCCATTCCCAGCGCCGATCCCAGCGATCGGGGGGGCGGGGCCAGGACCAGCGCGATTCCCAACAAGGTCCAGTAAAGGCTCAGCCATGGATCCGTTCGCCCTGCGCGGTGGACCGCGCCCGATTGCCGGCGCAGCATCAACGCAGCGGCCTGCGCCAGGAGCGCGGTGAGCCCCATGACGAGGGGCAGCCGGAGCACTTCCCATCCTTGGGGGTGGAGCCAGAGCACGTCCAGCAGATAGCTCAGCGCGCTGACCACAGTCAGCAGCGGAATGCCAAGCAGGCAGCCGATCACGACCTGCTCCAGCCGTGCCGGTGCCGCCAGGGCCAGACTCACCCCCAACCCCAACGCGAGTGTCGCATTCTGTAACAGGGCGGTGGCAACGAAAGGGGTGGTCCAGTTATCCATCAGGTCCGTATCGGATGGCGGTGATGACGGCGGTCATTTCACACGCATGCCCGGCTCGGCCCCTTGATCCGGGGAGAGCAGGAAAATTCCTTTGCCGTCGCCGGCAGCGAGCACCATGCCTTCGGAAAGGCCGAATTTCATCTGGCGCGAGGCGAGGTTGGCGACCATGATCGTGAGCCGGCCAACCAGTTCTTCAGGGCGATAGGCCGCCTTGATGCCGGCAAATACCTGGCGCCGCTCACCGCCGAGATCGAGCTGCAGACGCAGCAGCTTGTCGGCCCCTTCCACGTGCTCGGCCGAGGCGATGCGGGCGATGCGCAGGTCGATCCGGGAAAAGTCCTCGATGCCGATGGTCGGCGCGATTGGCGCGATGGCGGGTACTTCTTCCGGCGCAGTCGTGCGGCTTGCGGCTTCTGTCGAGTCAGCGACGAGCCGGGCCAGCGCGTCAGGTTCGATGCGCCGCGCCAGATGCTGGTAGACGCCGATGGCGTGACCGGTCGGCAGCAGGCTTGCCGCGTCATTCCAGGTGAGGGGTGGAATGTTCAGGAAATGTTCGGCGGCCTCGGCCATGGCCGGCAGCACCGGCTTCAAGTAGAGGATGAGGAGCCGAAAGGCATTGAGCGCGATGCTGGTCACGATATGGAGCTGTGCAGCATCGGCTGGGTTTTTGGCGAGTTCCCAGGGCTTTTTTTGATCGACGTAGGCGTTCACTGCATCGGCGAGCGCCATGATTCGGCGCATCGCACGCGCGTATTCGCGCTGCTCGTAGCAGGCGGCAATTTCATCGGCCGCCTGCATCAGGTCGAAGGTGAGCGAATCGACGTGATCACCGCTACGCTGCGGGTCTGCGCCGCCGATCAGGACCGCGCCCAGCTTGCCGTCGAAGCGTTTGGTGATGAACCCAGCGCAGCGGCTGGCGATGTTGGCGAGCTTGCCGACCAGATCGGCGTTGACGCGGGCCGCGAAATCCTCGAGGTTGAGGTCGATGTCTTCGACCTCGGGCCCCAGCTTGGCGGCAAAGTAATAACGCAGGTATTCGGGCGTGAGGTGGCGGGCGAAGGTCTCGGCGCGGATGAAGGTGCCGCGCGACTTGGACATCTTCTGACCGTTGACGGTGAGGAAGCCGTGGGCGAAGACGGCGGTTGGCATGCGGAAGCCCGCGCCGTGCAGCATGGCCGGCCAGAACAGCGTGTGGAAATAGGCGATGTCCTTGCCGATGAAGTGGTACAGCTCGGTGTCTGTCCCCGGCGCCCAGAAGTCCTCGAAGACGAGATCTTCGCGCTGCTCGCACAGGGCCTGGAAACTCGCCATGTAGCCGATCGGGGCGTCTAGCCAGACGTAGAAATACTTGCCCGGTGCATCGGGGATCTCGAAACCAAAATAAGGCGCATCGCGCGAGATGTCCCAGTCCGACAGTCCGGCGTCGAACCATTCCGCGAGCTTGTGGCGGACCGCGCCCTGGAGCGCGCCGTCGTCGATCCAGCGGCGCAGCATCGGCTCGAAGTCGGCCAGCCGGAAAAAGTAGTGCTCCGAATCGCGCTCCTCCGGCGTGGCCCCGGAGAGCACCGAAACGGGATTCTTGAGGTCGGTCGGGGCGTAAGTGGCGCCGCAGACCTCGCAGGAATCGCCGTACTGATCCGCCGCGCCGCAGCGTGGGCATTCGCCCTTGATGAAGCGGTCGGGCAGGAACATTTTCTGCGAGGGGTCGTAGGCTTGGCGGATGCTGCGACGCGCGATATGCCCGGCATCGCGCAGCCGGGTATAGATCAGCTCGGCGAAGTGGCGATTCTCGGGCGAGTGGGTGGTGTGGTAATGGTCGAAGCCGATGCCGAAGCGGGCGAAGTCGGCGGTGTGTTCGGCCCACACGCGCTGAATCTGGTCTTCGGGTGCGATGCCGTGCTCGCGCGCTTTCAGCATGATCGGCGTGCCATGGGCATCGTCCGCGCACACATAGAAGCACTGATGGCCGCGCATTCGCTGAAACCGCGCCCAGACGTCGGTCTGGATGTATTCGACCAGATGGCCCAGGTGGATCGGGCCATTGGCGTAGGGCAGGGCACTGGTGACGAGAATGCGGCGTGGGGTGTTCATTGGAGGTGGTGGGGGCTGCTGGAAATGCCCTCTAGTATGCCATAGCCCCCATGAGCGGCCGATGCCGACTGTTCTGGCGTAGAATCGCGATTTTGATCTCGAGGGGATGCGATATGGGCGACGATGCCGCCGTTCGAAGCCGAATCGAAAGCCTGCTCGGCGAGGTACAGGATCCCTACAGTGGCTGCGATCTTCATCGCGCGGGTATGGTGGATGCCGTCACCAAGGCCAACGATCAGTGGGTGGTCAAGCTGAAGGTGGGTTATCCGTGCGGCGAACATGCCGCCACACTGGCCGCACTAGCCCAGGATCATTTGACTCGCGCGCTGCCCGGTATGGCGATTCGGGTCGAGTCGCGCAGGGTGTTGAAAAAGCCGGCCGAGAACGCCACTCGGCAGTCCATACCGGATGTCGGCTGGATACTGGCAGTCGCCTCCGGCAAGGGCGGTGTGGGCAAATCGACCACCGCCGTGAACCTGGCCCTGGCGCTCGCGGCCGATGGCGCGCGCGTCGGCCTGCTGGACGCCGACCTGTACGGCCCCAGTCAGCCGCGCATGCTGGGCTATGTGGGCGGCGCGCCCCAAGCGGGTCCAGACGGGCGGTTGCCGCCCATCGTGCGCCATGGTCTGCGCACCATGTCGGTGGGCTATCTGGTGGACGAGGATCAGCCGGTGATCTGGCGGGGGCCGATGGTGACGCAGACGCTGACCCAGCTTCTGCGCAACACCGACTGGGGCGGAATCGATTACCTCATCATCGATCTGCCGCCGGGAACGGGCGATGTGCAGCTGTCGCTCAGCCAGCAGGTGCCCCTCAGCGGCGCGCTGATCGTGACCACCCCGCAGGATATCGCGCTGCTGGATGCTCGCAAGGCGCTGCGCATGTTCGAAAAGGTCGCGGTTCCGGTGCTGGGGGTCATCGAGAACATGAGCACGCATATTTGCTCGCGTTGCGGCCACGAGGAACCCATCTTTGGCGCAGGCGGTGGCGAGCGCATGGCAGCTCAGTACCGTGTGCCGTTCCTTGGCAGCCTGCCGCTGGACCTGCGTATTCGGGAGCAGACCGATGGCGGCCGGCCGACTGTCGTGGCCGAGCCGGGCGGCGCGCTGGCGCAGGCCTATCACGACATCGCCCGCAAGGCCACGGCCCAGCTGGTTCTGGATGCCGGTCCGAGCGATTTTCCGGAAATCCGGATCGTCGAGGACTGAGCCGTTGGCCAGCGCAGCGAGCGATCTGGCGGAGGCGTCTGGCTCTAGCGCTTGGCGATGATCCAGATGGCATGCACCAGACCCGGGACATATCCGAGCAAGGTAAGCACGATATTGAGCCAGAACGCGCCCTTGAAACCGACTTGCAGGAAGACGCCCAAGGGTGGCAGCACAATGGCGATGACGATGCGCAGCAGATCCATCGGAACTCCATCAGTGGTGCGGCGCGATCGATAACGCCGCGCCAGTTCATGGCAGTTAAGACGCATGCCGACATGCTTCAGTTCCATGGCGTTGCGGGTTTCCGGCGAATGGGTGCGCCGATGACGGTCCCGGGGCTGAGCCTTTTCCCGGGCCGCGATTCGTGCGAAATTGCCCCGTTTCCCATGGGCTACTCACAATCAGGACGTCCGATGAGCATCAAATCCGACCGCTGGATCCGCCGCATGGCCGAAGAGGCCGGCATGATCGAACCTTTCGAGCCCGGTCAGGTGAAGCAGCGGGCGGGCCACAAGGCCATTTCCTACGGGACCTCCAGCTACGGCTACGATGTGCGCTGCGCCGACGAGTTCAAGATTTTCACCAACATCAACTCGGCCATCGTCGATCCCAAGGAATTCAGTGCCAACAGCTTCGTCGACTTCACCGGCGAGGTGTGCATTATCCCGCCGAACAGCTTCGCATTGGCCCGCACGGTCGAGTACTTCCGCATCCCGCGCAATGTGCTCACCATCTGCCTCGGCAAGAGTACCTATGCCCGCTGTGGCATCATCGTCAACGTCACGCCGCTGGAACCCGAATGGGAAGGCTATGTGACGCTCGAGTTTTCCAACACCACGCCCTTGCCGGCGAAGATCTACGCCAATGAGGGCGTGGCCCAGATGCTGTTCTTCGAATCGGATGAGGTCTGCGAGACGTCCTATAAGGATCGTGGCGGGAAATATCAGGGTCAGGTCGGCGTCACCTTGCCGCGGGCGTGACGCTTGCCGGCCCCATTTTCAAGGCTTCCAATTCCAGCTTCAGATGCAGACTGCCGCGGTCCTGTTCCACCCGCACTGGCAGATAGTGGGCCTTTGGCGCAAGCCAGAAGGTCATCGGCTTCTTGCTGTCGACTTGGGTCATGCGCCGCGTTTCGAATCGGCCGGCGGGCGTCTCCAGCGTTTCGACCGCCGCCGTGCTTTCAAAGCGGATCGGCTTGATCTTGTTCTTTTCCAGCATGCGGATGCGTATCGGGCTGATGTCACGGAGGGCGGCTGCCCGGACCAGAACCTGCAGGCTGAGACGGTCGTAAGTATGCGCCTGCAGGCTTAGATCGAAAGCGCTTTGGTCGACGGCACCCGTGACCCGCTGGGCGGGCCAATTGAAATTTGCGGTCTCGGTTTTGATCTCGCCGGGCGCCTCATGGCGCATCTGGTAGTGCAGGGGCAGCAGACGATCGCCCTGGATGCGGAAACGGCTGGTTTCCTCGATACGATCGGCGCGCACGGTGGACAGCCACCCTTGCGTCTCGGTCAGCGAGGTCAGCTCCCATTCGTCCTGGCCGCTGACCTTGCGCAGGGAAAAAGTCGCCCGCGCCAGCGTGATGGGGCCCTGTCGCAAGCGATAGGTGGCCTGATAGGGCGTGAGCAGAGTACCGAAGGGGGCAGCGGCGGCCGCTGACGCAATCCCGGTCATGGACATCGCGCTCACCAACAGGAGCAACGCGCCGATGCGTCTGCAGACGCGGCGACTCATGATACGCAGTCCACCGCTTCACTCCACTGAATGGGTTCGTGAAGCGGCGCGCCATCGAACCATGGCCCGTCCTGCCAGCGCAATCGCCTGCCGGCGATCCAGCCAAGCGCGGTGGGGTAGAGCCGATGTTCCAGACCCTGCACCCGTTCACGCAGAGTGTCTTCGCTTTCCCCCGGCCGGATGGGCAGCCGGCCTTGGAGGACGACGGGTCCGCCGTCAAGCTCGGCCGTGACGAAATGGATGCTGCTGCCGTGCCAGTGCTCACCGGCGGCCAGTACCCGGGCGTGGGTATGCAGGCCGCGATAGGCGGGCAGCAGAGACGGGTGTACATTAAGCATTCGACCCTCGAAGCGGGCTACGAAATCGGCCGTGAGGACCCGCATGAAGCCAGCCAGCGCAATGAGGTCGGGGGCGAACCGGACGATCTCGGCTTCGAGCGCGGCCTCGAATGCCGGGCGGTCGGGGTAGCGGGTGTGATCGACGACGCATGACGGTACACCGGCCTGCGCAGCACGGGCCAGGCCTGCCGCCTGCGGCCGGTTGCTGATCACGCCGGCCACTGTATAGCCTTCGGTGCGCTGGGCATCGAGAATGGCCTGCAGGTTGGTGCCGGTTCCCGATATCAAGATGACGACACGCAAGGGCGGACTCATGAGGCGCCCAGAACCACCGTCGGCCGTTCTTCGTCGCTTGCCTCGATCCGGCCGATGAGGGCACTGTCGATCCCCTGCCGGGCGAGCAGTTCGCGCGCCGGCGCGGCGGCATCGGATGGCAGGCAGACGCACATCCCGATCCCGCAGTTGAAGGTGCGCCACATTTCGGCTTGGGGCACCTCGCCCTGCTGCTGGAGCCAGTCGAAGATGGCCGGGCGCGTCCAGCATGCCGGATCAATCAGGGCACGTGTGCCGCGGGGCAGCACGCGCGGCAGGTTTTCCACCAGTCCGCCGCCGGTGATGTGAGCCAGAGCGTGCACTGGCTGAGACTGCAGCAAGGCGAGCAGCGGTTTGACGTAGAGCCGGGTGGGCGCCAGCAGTGCCGCGCCCAGCGTTGTCCCGTCGAAGGGTGCATCGAGCGTGCTATCGGTGCGGGCGAGGATGCGCCGGATCAGCGAATAGCCATTGGAATGAGGACCCGAGGAGAATAGGCCGAGGATGACATCACCCGGCACGACCGCGCGTCCATCGAGGATGCGCGAGCGTTCCACCACGCCGACCGAGAAACCCGCGAGGTCGAAATCGGCTTCGGCGTAAAGGCCCGGCATCTCCGCGGTTTCGCCGCCGACGAGGGCGCAGCCTGCTTCGGCACAGCCTGCCGCAATGCCTTCGATAACCATGGCGGCACGATCGACATCAAGCCGGCCGGTGGCGTAGTAGTCGAGAAACAGGAGCGGTTCGGCGCCCTGGACGATGAGGTCGTTGACGCACATGGCCACCAGGTCGATACCGATGGTGTCGAGCTGGTTCATGTCCAGCGCGAGCTTGAGCTTGGTCCCTACACCGTCGGTCGTGGAGACCAGCACTGGCTCGCGGTAGCGATCGATCGGCAGTGCGAACAGGGCGCCGAAGCCGCCCAGGCCACTGAGTACTTCGGGACGGGTTGTGCGTTGTGCCGCGGGTTTGATGCGGTCCACCAGACGATTGCCAGCATCGATGTCGACGCCGGCGTCGCGATAGGTCAGAGGCGTTTTGCCGCTCATGGGGTTCCTTGGGCGATGCGAGGTGAAAAACGGTGCATGGTGTATCTTACCCCAGCCAGAGCAGGGGCTCGAAAAAGGAGAATGCATGCGAGTGACCGAAGCGGTGCGGCGCATCCTGTGGTGCGTCGGGTTATGGCTCGCCGTGCTGGCGGTGCCGCTGCACGCCGAAGCGGCTGTGCGGGATTTGTATCAGGCGCGGCTTCCCCTGGATGCCGGTGCCGCGCCGGAGCAGTCAGCCTTGTTCAGCCAGGGGCTCGACCAGGTGGTCCGGCGTCTGGTCGGGCCCGGCCGGAAGCTGACCGACGTGCGTGTCGAGGATCTCGTGATCCGCTACGGCTATGCGCGTGATGCGCTGGGGCGCCGGGTGTTCGAGGCAACCTACGACGCAGCGGCGGTTGAGGCGGCGTTGGCCCGACTGGGTGCAACGCCCTGGACGGCGCCGCGTCCAACGACCCGGCTGGTAGTGCGGGCGCAAGCCGGGCACATGACAGACCAGGCGGGCGCACATGCAACCCTGGTTGCCGAATGCCTTGCGCAGGCCGACCGGCTGGGCTTGCCGCTGAATCCCGCGCCGCCGGGTATCGATGCAGGCGAAGAAGGCGCGGCCGCTGACTCGGGAAATCTGGTGCTGGCGTTGACGCTCTCCGAGGCTGGCGAGGGGCAATGGGATGCGCGGATCCAGACTCTCCTGGGGGGGCAGGAGGCGGGCACCTCGCAGGCCGGCCCAGCTACTGCGCGCGCATTGGCCGAGGCGGCCATGACGCATCATGAAGCGATCCTGCGCGCGCGATTGGCGCCATCCGAAGCTGCAGCGACCGGGGCTTCACCGGCCCGGCGTGAGCGCCGGCTGGTGCGGATCGCGGTGCATGGGATCCTGCAGTACGGCGATTATGTCGGTGTGGCGAGCGAGCTGCGCACCTTCGGTGCACTCACCGAGTTGTTTCTCGAGGAGGCCAGCCCGACGACCTTCATCTGGTTGACCAACACCAACGTGCCGCCGGAGTCCCTGATCGAGCTGCTCGAGTCGGGGGGGCGTTTGCGACGCCAATTCGGGACCGACGCCGTCCGTGCGGACCGGCTGGAACTGGAATGGACCGCGAGCCCATGAACGGCGGAGCGGGCTCGTCGTCTCATGCGCCCAGCGGGCAGCTGCCCTTGCCGGTTCAACTCGATGACGCTGCCGTATTCGAGAATTTTTATCGGGCCGCCGCGGGCGATGACGGCAACTGCATTACCTTGGCGGCGGTTCAGGCGCTGGCCCATCCGGCGGCCACCGGCACGGTGTTTCTCTCGGGGGCTTCGGGCAGCGGCAAAACCCATTTGCTCAAGGCGCTGTGTCGGGACAGTCAGGTCCATCGGCCGGTGCGGTACCTGTGTCTGGATCAACATGCTCAATGGCGGCCCGAGCTGCTCGAGGGGTGGGCGCCGGTATGCGCCGTGGTGGCGCTCGATGGCATCGACCGCATCGCGGGAAAACGCGATTGGGAAGCGGCGATTCTCGCGCTTTACCACGAGGTTCAGGAGACAGGTGGCGTTTTTGCCGCGGCGGCCGCCAAGCCCCCGGCGGGCTACCCGTGGGCGCTCGCCGATCTGGCCTCTCGACTGGGTTGGGGCGGGGTGTTTGGTCTGCAGCCGCTGGACGATGAGGGTAAGCTCAGGGCCCTGCAGATGCGGGCTGAGCGCCGCGGGTTGGCGCTCAGCGACACGGTTGGCCGCTATCTGCTTGCACGGGAGGCCCGACATCCGGCCCATCTGTTCGCGATTCTGGACAGTCTCGATCGTGAGGCGCTGGCTGCGCAGCGGCGCCTGACCATTCCACTGCTGCGCGCTTTGATGGCGCGGGCCGATGCCGCTTCGGCGCCGGGGTCCGCGTTGCAGCGTGGTGATCCGGGATGAGGGCCCCGGGGGTGCATCGAACCGTGCTCGTGCCAGCCCTGAAGAAGGGCCAGCCTGGCGACCCGGCTGACCCCATTGAAGCGGCCGAAGCGATGTGCGATCGGGCGTGCCGCAACCGCGCTCAGGTCTTGGATTCCACCGGCTTGTCGCCGGCGATGATTTTTTTATCGACCTTGACTTTGGCGTTCTTGCGCAGCTCGGCCAGGTAGTCTTCGATCTGCTTGTTATTGGCATGATTGGTGACGGTGTCGCGCGCCTCATCCAGCTTGGGGATCTCGGCCTCGCGGGTTTCGTCCAAGCGCACCACATGCCAGCCGAAATCGGTCTGGACCGGCGCTTCGGCGGTTTCCCCGGCCTTGAGCGCGATCACCGCGGCTGAGAACGGCTCGACCATCTGATCCGGCGTGAACCAGCCGAGATCGCCGCCCTCACTTTTTGAGGGATCGAGCGAATGCTCGGCGGCCAGTTCGGCAAAATCAGCGCCCTGATCGAGTTTTTCAAGGATCGCCTGGGCCGTGGCTTCGTCCTTCACCAGGATATGACGGGCGTGATATTCGGTCTTGGGCAGAGTGTTGACCCAATCCGCGTATGCGGCTTGGATCTGCTCCTCGGTCAGAGGATGATCCGTGGTGTAGTGCTGCACCGCAAGGCCGGCCATGGTGGTGTAGTACTGTGCCAAAAGGGAGGAGGCCATTTCGGGGTCCTGATCCAGCTTCTGGCGCGCAGCGTCCTGAGCCAGAAGTTCCAGATCGGTGAGCTGCTCGGCGAGCTTCTGCCGCGCCTCGCGGTTTTCGGCAGTGGCCGGGCTCAGGCCTTGGGCTGCGGCAAAGGACTCGAACACCGGCTCGCTGATCGACGTGCCGTCGACGGTGACAACGGCTTTTCCGGGGACCGCGCTCTGATAACCGGGACCGGTGGTTTTCGGCTGGTCGCAGGCGGTCAATACCAGGGTCAAGCCAAGCAGGACGGGAAGAGACGATTTGCGAGTGATCATAACGGTCCTTGAAGGATTGGAAAGAACTGAATGGTAGCCCCAGACGGATTAAAACGCCCGCCTTTTCACGCAATGGCCTCATCGGGGGCCAGGGTCTGTAGCGTCAACGCATGGATCGCGCTCCCCATCAGGGGATCCACGGCTGCATAGACCGCTCGGTGACGGGCAAGCGCCGACAAGCCATTAAAGCGCGAGGAGCGGATCAGAACGTGATAATGCCCACCGTTTCCGGCGCCGGCATGTCCTGCATGCAGGGCGCTGTCATCGCGGATGACCAATTGCGTGGGGCAAAATTCCGCCTCGAGCAGGAATCGAATGCGTTCGGGAATCGATGGGGTGCTCATGGCATGACCTGCTTGAAGGGGAAGACCGTGATGCGTTCGGTGACCCCGGCTGTGCGATAAGGATCCGCTTCGGCCCAGATCCGCGCGGCATCCAGGTCGTTGAACTGCGCCACGATGGCCGAGCCGCTGTAACCCGCCGCGCCTGGGTCGTCGGCGTCGATTTTGGGTAAGGGCCCGGCCAGTACCAGCCGGCCTTGCTGGCGAAGTTCGTCGAGTCGCGCTAGATGCGCTGGGCGAGCATCGGGCCGCCGTGCCGAGCCATTCTCGGCCTCGTGGAGCAGGATCAGATAATGCATGGTCGTCTCGCATCGGGTAAAGACGACATCATAATAAGGGATCGTCGGATCCTGGCGCCTGCTCGCCATCCAGGGAACTCCCGGCGATCGTGGACTGCCGAACCTTGCATCGGTCTGCGTGGCCAATCGCCGCGCACATCGCCATCGATTCATGGCCTGGACAAGAGAGTTTTCGAATGACGCAGTGCATCAGCATTCATCCCACGCATCCCCAGCCGCGCCTCCTCAAGCAGGCCGCCGAGCGCATTCGCGATGGTGCCGTAATGGCCTATCCGACCGACTCCTGCTATGCCCTGGGCTGTCACCTGGGCGATAAGGAGGCCATGGAGCGCATTCGGGATCTGCGTGGTTTCGGCAAGGACCATCATTTCACGCTGGTCTGCCGGGATCTGTCTGAAATTGCGCAATACGCGCAAGTGGATACGGCAGCCTACCGGCTGTTGCGTGCCGTGACCCCCGGACCTTATACCTTTCTGCTGCCGGCTACCCGGGAGGTGCCGCGTCGTTTGCAGCATCCGAAACGACGCACCATCGGTATCCGCATTCCCGACCATCCGGTGGTCCAGGGTCTGTTGGAGATGCTGCGGGAGCCATTGATGAGCTGTACCTTGCTGATGCCCGGCGAGGTTGATCCGCCTACCGATGCCGATGCGATTGCGGCCCGCTTCGGTAAGCGCCTGGACTTCATTCTGGACGGCGGCGCTTGCGGACTGGAGCCGACGACAGTTGTGGATCTGTTTGGCGATGCTCCAGCAGTGGTGCGCGCTGGAAAGGGGGCTCTGGAGCCGCTGGGGCTGGTCTCGATCCCGGATTGATCGGAGGCATAAAGAAGGCCGCCCGTAGGCGGCCAGGATCGACGTGGCACACTGAATCAAGGAATTAATAGCCGTTGCGTGCTTCCAGGGTATCGAGTCGCATGGCGGTGCGGCCCGCTTGAGCTTGGGCGATGCGGCCGAAGACCCGGCTGGTGAAGTTCAGACCATTGTCGCCGCTTGCCACCGAGGCTGCCGCAAAGGCATTGGCGATGCGGGGCCCGGTGACTTCAATCAGCGCATAGGCGATGCCATCAACAGTCGCTTGGGCACGTCCGGTGGTGCCATCGATGACCCGGCTGGCTGGACCGAACAGCGCGTTGAGCGGCGCGGTGAGGATCGCGGTCGCGGTTCCGACTGCGCCGCCTTCGAGCGTCGCAAACACATTGCCCGCGATATCCAGGGGCGCAGAAATCGGCAGAAACAGGAAATCAAGCGCCGTACTCACGCCCTGATCGGCCAGGACGAGTGGCCGAAACAGCGGCGCTGCCAGAATGTTCGCGACACCGGCGCCGAATACGCCTGCATTGTTCAGCGCGCCGTTGGTGAAACCGTTAATGGCGGCCAGTGGCAGGGTGATCGGCAGCAGCAGCGGATTGCTGCTGATCAGCGCGGCGGTGGTCGCCGTCGTGGTGGCATTGGTGCTGGCGTCGATGTTGACGGTCAGCTGCCCGCTCACGGCCGACAATTCAGAATCCGCGATGCGGATCAGGCCGGCCTCGGCGGTGAGCGGCAGTGCGATGGTGAGGGCGAGCGCCCCCAAGGTGTTCAGACCAGAGGTTTTCATCGGGATCTCCTGAGATTCAAGTCATGGCCAGTGGGAGACGCAATCGGCGCTCCTGGCCTTGGGTTCTTCCCTTGTGGATTGCGTCTGCGAGTGCATCGGCAGGGGCCAGGGAGACTTGAGTCACGCTTTCCAGAATGACTGGACAATCGAGCCCGGATCGAAGGTGGGACGATTCAAAGAAAAGGCCGCCCGAAGGCGGCCTTTTCAAACGATCCATCAGCGCCCCACGGGGCGCGGCAGGATCAATAGCCGTACTTGCCGGAAATGGCGTCCAGACGCTGGGTGGTCAAGCCCGCCTGAGCCTGGGCAATGCGGCCAAACACGCGGCTGGTGAAGGCCAGGCCGCTGTCTCCCGCCGCAGCGGAAGCGCCCGCGAAGGCGTTGGTGATCAGAGCGCCCTTCACTTCAATGGCAGCGTAGGCAGCGCCGTCAACAGTCGCTTCGAAGCGGCCGGTCACGCCGTCCACATAGCGGTTGACCGGGCCGAATACCGCGTTCAGCGGAGCAGTCAGGATGCGCGAAGCCGTGAAGACGACGCCGTCGTTCAGAGCGTCAAAGACGTTGCCAGCCACATCCAGCGGCGCGGAGATCGGGAAGAACAGGAAGTCCAGCGCAGTGCTCTTGCCCTGAGCGGCCAGATCCAGCGCGCGGAACGGACCCATGAACGCGATGTCGGCGATGCCTTCGCCAAAATCTTCCGCATTGTCGATCAGCTGGTCATTGGTGGCACCAGCGGCGACAAAGGGCTGGAAGTTGTCGTTGAACTCGGGCCACAGGATCAAACCGTCCCCATCAATGAACGTGGGGAGATAGTCCTGGGGGACAACGGGCGAATAGGAGTTGAAGGCGATGGCGCTGAGAACGCCTTGGCCGGAGACATCGGCCATCTGGGTTTCGGTCATTTCGACCATTTCAGCCTGGGCAGCCATGGGAGCGGCCAGGGCGGCCAGCGAGGCCAAGGCAGTGAACTTCATGTTGGACATGTGGCAAAACTCCTCGGAGTAACATTAACGATACTGATCCGCGACCGGATCGACTCTTCCCTCTTCACTTCCCGAAGACGGGTGCACCCGTCTTCGGGATCGTTCTCGGTGCCCGACTTATCCGGCCTCGAGCTGGCTGCTGCCCCACGCCGCCGAAACAGAGTGTTTCAACAGCGTCTGGCGGGCAGGATATCCGGTTTCTAAATTGCCCTTCAGTCACCCACGCAGCACCGAGTCTGAGCGTCGTGGAGCCTAGACGATGCGGCTCTCCGCGTGCAAGCGTCTCAAAATGACGACATTTTGCATGTCGTCGTCGATCCGTACTCGCAGGTATCGGCTGCAAGCGGAGCAAAATCCGGGCCATGTCGTATTTCCCCGGAGGCCCGGCCGCCATTCAGGCTCCTTGGCTGAAGGCGCTCACTTTAAGGTAGGCGTGTTTCAGAAGGATGACGACGTGTTGACCGTAGATTGGGATATCCAGACTGGGGACGGGCCTGACTGCGCCAATCTTGTGCGAACCCTGGCGCATACGATCGATTCTGGTGCGCAGACTCTGGTTTCGTCGGGCCTGGTCGGATCCAATCGCGATATCGCTGCGCTGCGGACTTCGCCGGATGAGCTGATAAACTAGGG